>Ga0207851_100031_pt1 | contig 117408 bp, 119 predicted proteins | sample A23E3SouthBayCA_FD_187747 | JGI IMG/M metagenome (GOLD analysis project Ga0207851, IMG submission 187747) | Aerobic enrichment media microbial communities from Eden Landing Ponds, California, USA - A23 E3 (SPAdes) | ecosystem: Environmental > Aquatic > Marine > Unclassified | place: Emeryville... | reverse complement strand
TTCCAGCGACTTCTTGACACCTGAGCGGCCAGATAGCCGCTGCTTCCGGGAATTTCTAGGTGTACGCCCGCGACACTACCGGGCGACAATCTACTAGTAGTCTTAGCGGAAGTGGAACTGTGTATCCAGCAGCAAAACGCGCTCGGGCCGAGTAACTCCCAGGCGGTGTCACAGGCCAGGTCACCTGCCAGTATTACCAGGCCAGTAGATTGCTGAGTACGGTAGGTGTAGTACGCAACCACGCCAGCCGGTCTTGCGACGGATCGAGACCAAAATATGCGTTTGAGCGCCCCCCTCTACTTTATGAATCGATGTATTTCTGTTCGACATGAACCGGCGACGGTACCTCGCAGCAGTCTCTACTGCTGGCGTCGCGGCCACAGCAGGTTGCAATGCAGTGACGGGGAATCAGACCCTGTCTGACCCGACTGTGAACGAAGATTCACCCGGCAGGAAGGCCATCCTATTCACAGCAAATGACGCCGAAGTGGGCCATCTTGGTGTCGATGGGAGCATCATATCTGACCGAATCGAGCTCTCAACCGAGATCTGGCATCAGGACGGGACGCGTGTGAAGTCCATCAAGTTGAGAGTCTGGATGCCAGAGATAGCAACGGATTCCCCTGCGGAGGTCGCTGTCACCTCTCCAGTCGAGGGAGACAGCTCTCCGCCCCCATCGATATCGCTCTACACACCTGATCGGAACCCCGGAACGATTATCGAAATTACGGATTTAGACGACCTCGCAGATGAAACCATCAGCACTCTCAATCTCATCATTATTCCGGGGTCAGAAACAGCCACGGACCTCAATATTCACGCGACCCTCGAACTCTCTGGTGGTGGCGTCCTCAGCAGTGACTACACGCTCGATGGTGAGCTCCAGTTGGCATATCCTGAACTCACAGACCAGTAGTGAACGTTTCTGTCACTGGTTATAGTTCTTCTATCACACACATTTCGCAGAGGAGTCGAACACGAGGGTGGTTGGGAGAACAACGCTGATGAACGCCCGCTCCTCGAACGTCCCTCGGAGGATGCGGCCGACCCACACTGCGTTTCTACTAGTACGGCGTGATCTCCCACGGACCGCTCAATCGCTAAGTACAGAGGGGGCACTTATCGACGGGGAACAGGCACCGTACTGGCCGGCCTACTCCAAGATATTTACCAGTGAAGTTGGAACTGTGCCGATATGTCTGAAAAGCCCCCGTTCCTCAGGCACAAGCGGTATCGTCGTATATCGAAGACGGCGCACGTATTGCGGGAATCCTCATCATTTGGGGAGTTATCTCTGCAGTGTTCACATACGGAGTGAGTGAGCTTGGATTGCCTTTCGAGCAACTCTGGCTCCAACTCGGCCAGCTGTTTGCTGTAACTGGTGTACTTAACGCTGTCCTGTATCTCCTCTACCGCTCCACCGATTACTGGCATAACACCGCCTGAGTCTCACCATACCTTTGGAGTAGCGTTCAACGTGGAGTACACGCCGACGGAGAAGGCGAAATCGCTGTTTCCCGTGTTCGCACACCTTCACCACTGGGCGATCGAGTTCGAACTCTAACGTCGATCGCTTTTGTCAAGGGCGTCGGGATAGTCGGTCGAACGGTGGGATCGTGTTCTTTCGTCCGATAGGAATGTGTTCCGGAGTAGGGGCGGCAGAAGTGGATAACCGTGTAGTCCGGGATGATGATCAAACAAGAGCTCTCTGTGGGTCCGCATACCCGATCCCGCCTTTCTCACTTACAGCTGTACCTTTTCAAGGGTTTTCTGGGCATTCATTCCGCGCTTTGTATTCGGAGGAAGCGTTCATCAGTCACTCAGGCTACGAGATGCCGTTGTTTCTTCGACGTACACGAGCCCATCAAAATCACTGTTCGGAGTTGCTGGTAGCCAGTAGTTAGCAGCGTCTTCTTGGGAGAATACCGCACCAATCGATGCGAGAAGACACTCACTGGTTACACACTTGCTTGCATCCGTACTGTTGATCTCCGTGATGTCGAGAAATGCCAGTTCGTAATCGGTTGCGGAGAGCGTCTCCGAGAGCGCTCCGTTCACTGGCCCGTCGATGGTGAACTCTCGAAGTTCCCGGCCTCCATCGCCGTCGTCACCGAGCGCCCGGAACGCGCCATGGTGGAAGTCGAATCCGAGTGCGTAATAATTGTCACCGTACCACTCATCGAGATAATCCCCCATTGTTGGGATCGACTCCTCATCCCACTCCATTCCACCCCGATTGATGTGGGCGTTATGCGCCCACAGTGCAATCTGATCGTGCGGTTCTTGGTCGAGAATCCACGTTACGGATTCAGCGATTTTGCGGTCACGGCGTTCCAACGCCGTTGCTGACGTGTAGTCATCCGCGGCATGACGATCGCGTGCGAGTGCGATGGCATCCGACACAACGCTGGCGTGGTGATGTGCAACACGCCATGCCTGTTGGCTGGTGATCGCCGCATACGACTGTTGGTACGTATCAAGCCGGCCAGTGACTGAATCTGCGAGAGCCGTCAACGAGGCGAGTTTCTCATCCGGATTGTCCATTGTTTCAGGTCGTAGCGGCCCGTCGGCGAGGTCAACGAGGTCGTCGCCGACAGTATCCAGATAAGCGGGATCAACGGTTGCCAAGTACTCTGACAGTGCTGTCGCGGACCCATCTACTGATTGCACGTCGTAGCCGTAAAATTGAACTTGGTCGGCCGGGCCCCGATCCGCGTTGAATTCACGGAGCCACGCCACGAACTCCCTGACGGATTCAGCCTTCCACGTCCAGAACCCCATGTTTTCAACGGCCGCGCGGGCTGTACCGTCGCCGTCGCAAACGTAGTCGTTAACCCGCTGTATTCGTCCGAACCCGGCTTCGATGCCAAACAGGCGTAGACCGTGCTCTTCTACGAGTTGGCGAACGATTCGATGTTTTAGTTCGAAGAACTCGCGGGTGCCGTGTGTGGCCTCACCGAGTCCGATGACGCAGTGGTCCGCAAGCTGGCGACAGAGTGCTGAGAGCCCAGAACCATCCGTTGTCGGGTCGGTCGTTGCAAGTTCGGTTAGTGCTTCGTCGAGATGAGCTACCGCGTCGGAGTTTCGTGCCACAGTACGACCCGGTGGGAGAGACGGGTAAGTTTTCTCAGAATACTTTTTCTGTCAGATTTCAGTATTTTCTGTAACGTTAACGATATCAGCTTTGTCATCGATGGTCAGGCTGACAAGCACGCGGTCGTCGTCCGCTCGTGGGGTTTCGACGTCCACACGGAGTCGAAGCGGGTCCTCAGAGACTACAACGGGTGGTTCAAACTCGTGTGGAAGGATAGTCCGCTCGCGGATGTTAACGCCATGCTTGTGGTAGGCACTGACGACTGCGGGATGGCGCGTTACTAACGAGCCGACACTACCACCGAAGGGAAAACCGCAGTCCTCGCACATGGCCTGGAATACGTACTCGTGACCGCCGAACCTCTCGCTGACTTCCTCGTCAGACCGCATCCAGCGTTCCATCTGACCAAAGCACTCTGGGCACGTCCCGCTCGCCGCCAAGTCTCCGTAGTTCCGATTCACCGTTGTCCCCAACTCGACAAGCTCGTCGAGGTTACGCTCCTCGGTAGCCCCCGGCGGAAGCGGGCTGAGCCACTTGTGATTGCTGTTAGCCGAACAGTGGAGGCGAACTGCGGAGTCCTCGTAGACGACGCTACGGTCCGCTCCACAGATGGGGCAGTCTGTCGCTGCACTTTCAGGACCGACCACTTCTCCGGCCGCGTACGCACTCGCTTCGATAGCACTCGTCACTCGCAACCCCGCTCGTGTCAGAATATAGCCGCTGTCTGTCTGCCTGATATACCGGTCGCGGAGCTCGTTCAGATGGTAGTTGAATTGGCCGGAATCACGGATTTCGACCCGTGAACGGATCTCGGAAAATGATAGCGCTTCTCCGGCATCTCCCAGTACACGCAAAATATTGACCCGGATTTCGTTGCCAATCGCGCTGAATGCGTCTTCCATTAGTACCCGCTCTATTGATGTTGGATAATATATATTATGGTTGCTGAGTTACGGACTCAATATCCACGAAACGGTATGGCGGCGGAGGCTTGATGCAGTCTTCGAACTGATTGATACAGTATTGGTCACTGTCTACTCGATGTTGTCACCGTCCGCCGGACACGCACTGGAGCGTCTGCGAGAACCTAAATATTATTTGACAGAAACGGAGTTCTGCTCGAACTTATTGTTCCTCCCCAAATGCAGGTGAATATGTCGTACGACTGCGACAGACACGCGAAGTTGCTGGTCGACCACTGCACTGACGTCAAGGAAGGTGATATGGTGGTGGTCAAGGCTCCTGCGGTCGCTACGCCGCTCACAACCGCGATCTACGAGCGACTTGGTGAACGTGGGGCGATGCCATTGAAAATCAGCATTCCGTCTAAACCGACGCGGGCGTTCCTCAGAACCATCGATAACGACGCGTTGGAGACGCCACAACACCTGTTTGAGGTGATGAAAGCGGCAGATGTGATCGTCCAAGTCGGCGGGTCCACAAATGTTGCCGAACTCAGTGACTTGCCGGCCGAGGACATGCAGGCGTTCAGTAAAATCAACAAGCCCCTGGGCGATGCTCAACAAGATAGCCGCTGGGTGACCACGCTGTACCCCGCGTCCGGGAACGCACAGAAAGCCGAAATGAGTACCTCGGCATACCAGGAATTCGTCCACCGGGCGGTGAACCGCGACTGGGCGGCCCAAAGGGAGTTCCAAGCCAAACTGGTAGACAGGCTCGAATCCGCCGAAACGGTGCGTATCGTCGCTGGCGATGAGACTGACATCCGGATGCGCATCGACGGCAACCGGATTGTGAACGAGTACGCGGAACGAAACATGCCCGGCGGCGAGGTGTACACAGCACCGATTCCGGACAGTGTCGAGGGCTCCGTCTGCTTCGATAAGCCCGTGATGGCGATGGGACGAGAAATCCAAAACGCCCGCCTCGAATTCGAAGACGGCGAAGTAATTGCTCACGACGCCGACCAGAATGCCGATGTTCTCGCGTCCATCCTTGGTACTGACGAGGGGGCGAAGCGCCTCGGCGAGCTCGGCATCGGCATGAACCGCGGGATCGACCGGTTCACGTACAACATGCTGTTCGACGAAAAGATGGGAGACACGATTCACCTGGCCGTCGGACGGTCGATCGAAAAGTCGGTTAGGGATTGCAACGACCCAAACGAATCGGCCATCCACAAGGACATGATCGTAGACATGAGCACGGACTCTCGCATCGAACTTGATGGCGACGTCGTCCAGCGCAACGGGACGTTCGTCTTTGAGGAGGAGGAGGACACGAATACTCCGGAGCGGACGCAATAATGACAGGCTGTGCCACCAAGTCGCCCCTAGCCTTTGATGGGGCGAGACTGATCCGACCAACCGATAGTCACCCGACTATTGACCCGGCCCCCGCCGTGCCGGATATCGGCTGGTTCCACGTTACTTCGAGCGGTAACGTCACGGATGATATCCGCCGATTCCTCAACTGACAAGATGACACCCGATGATGCAAACCCGACCGACGGTATTGACTCTCTGACCAACCCGGAGACATTCACTGAGCTTGATGGCGTCCAGATAAGCGATGAAGTTCAGGTCGTCTCAGAGGCGGAATTCGAACGCCGCGATACCTGGGACGGCGTCGCGGTAATCGGCGTCACCGACGAAAATGGCGACCTATTGCTTGCGAAATTCGCGGACGGCCACGGCTGGATGCTCCCGAATGGGCCGGTCGAACCCGGCGACGATTACGTTGCGGCGGCCACCCACTGGGCAGAGGTGATGACTGGCGTCAGTGTCACAGTTGACGATATCGACCGCATTCGTCGTAGACACTACCAGACCGAGGACGGCCGCGAGACGATAGGCCACCACGTTATCTTCCAGGGATCGCCCGTGGAGGGCACGGCGGTCGCTGAGAACCCGGGTCTCCCACAACAGGATATCGAGACCGTCGGCTGGTTCGCTCACCCGCCCGCGGATGCTGACTGGGATCACGAGAACTTCGGCAAGGACGTTCGCCGGTTCCTCGGGGAGGCCGAGGAGTGACTGATCGGTTTAGCCCAGAGTTCTATCTAGAGTCGCTTAGCGACCGCGGGAATGTTGAATTCGAGGAGTCAACAGATGAGGTTGATCGGGAGACCTTCGAACGCGTCCGCGAGCGCGCAGCGACGAAAGCCGGTACCGTCGTCGTCGGCGTTACACGAAAGCACGGTGATGTATTCTTGGTGACACTGGAGGGCGGACATGGTTGGAAACTCCCCTTCGACTCGGTCGGCGTTGACCAGAGTTGGACAGACGCAGCAACTCGCTGCATAACCAATCTTGTTGGCCTCGAAACGACTGCCAACGGCATTCTCCGTGTGCGTCGGAAACACCATCAGTGCGGTAGCGACAGCGTGACTACGCATGATGTACTCGTTCACGCATCCATCTCGGATGGCGAGTCAGAATTGGGTAATCCACGCGAGCCGGCCACCGCCGCGGACTGGTTCGACAGCCCTCCGACTAACCTCTGGGACCATGCAGACGCCGAAGCAGACGTCAGACTGGCATTCAACATAACATGACAGACCAAAACGACAGTTCGACCGACGAGATTGACAGCCTGACTGACCCCGAATCACTCGCCAACAATCCTGCCACCACGATAGAAAAAGAAACTGAATCCCTCCAACCAGAACACTTCGAACACTGGCGCGATACAGCGGGCCTCGTCGGTATCGGCGTCAAGACAGTGAGTGGCGAACTGCTACTCTGGGACGGTGTGCACGGATGGACACTCCCCTACGTCGAAGTGGACGAGGAAGAAGACTTCGCCGCCGTCGCACGTGACGCAGTCGAGACGCTAACTGGCGTAGAACCCACGCTCACCGGAGTCGAGCGCGCAACTCAAATGGAGTATGTTCTTGACGGCACTGATGAGTCACTGACCACCTACGAGGTTGTCTTTCAAGCCGACCCCGGTGAATCGTCGGCCTGAGTTCCGGTCGCTATATGTCGCTGTCCCGCCCTGTCGGAAGAACAGTAGAAACCGGGTGGTGAATGCAGAGGGTACATCGTTCAGCGATTACATTATCAGATATTTCCAACAACGTGGTGGAAGATACAGGCGGTAGATTCAGTAACCACTGACTGGAACGAGACACCAGCTTCCGATGCGGATTCAAGATACATTTTTATCGCGTGGCATGGTACCATCGGACATGGACGATTGCAATGATTCTCCTCCCAAACCCGACCCTGGCGACGACGTGTTCGAGGTCTGCCCGGTCGCCCGCGCGTTCGAGATAGTCGGCTCAAAGTGGCGTCTTACCATCCTCCGGAGCCTCCACCTGTATGGGGAACAACGGTTCAATGAACTCCAGGAGACGACAACAGCCGATTCGGCCACCCTCTCCCGAGTACTCGACGACTTGGAGGAACAGGACTTGATCATCCGCAGGCTGGAAGACCGGCCGATCGCCACCTACTACGACCTTACCGAGCAGGGTGAATCACTCGCCGGCGTGTTCGCGGAGTTCGAGGATTGGGCGTTCGAATACACCGCAGCGGAGATGCCTGCTGTCGAGCTGCCCGAGTGAGCGCGCGGTTCCACCGATTCGGGGTTGCGTTCCGATACCTGGTTAGACGGATACCACCAACTCGCATTCGTATCACATAAATTATAATTCTCGTCGGGCCGATGGTACCGGTGTGGTCACCGAGACCACGGAGGTCACCACGCATGCCAGAGAACGCCCCGAAGCCCGAGCGAATCCTGGAGGTCGGACAGGGGTTCTGGGCAGCGAAAGCCTTACTGAGCGCCACCAAACTCGGTGTCTTCACCGAACTCGATCGAAACGGACCGCTCACGGTCGAAGAGCTGGAGGGGTCGCTCGGTCTGCACCCGAGAAGTTCGCGAGATTTCCTGGATGCACTCGTGGCCCTCGATTTCCTTGACCGGGAGAACTACGAGTATCGGAATACCCCGGAGGCAGCGACCTACCTCGTAGAGGGAAAGCCGTCTTCGTTCGTCGGCTGGTTCGAGATGGTCAACGACCGTCTCTACCCCTTCTGGGGCGAGCTCGAAACCGCACTCCAGACGGGACGCCCCCAGAACGAACTCGAAGACGACGAGACCCATCCCTTCGAGGGAGTCATCTATCACGACGACGAGATCCTCGAACAGTTCGTCGGCGCGATGACGAGCTTCAGCATGGCTGCAGCGGACGTCATCGCCAACGAGTTCCCCTGGGAGGACCACGAATCGGTCGTCGATCTCGGGACGAGCGAGGGCGTCGTTCCCCGCCGAATCGCCGAGGTAAACGACCACGTCCGCACGACCGGTGTAGATCTCCCCCGGGTCGAACCGTACTTCCAGCGGTTCACCGAGGAGAGTCCTGCTGCCGACCGCATCAAATTCAGGACTGCCGACTTCTTCGCGGACAATACGCTGCCCGCCGCTGACGTCTACGTTCTCGGCCACATTCTCCACGACTGGTCGATCAGCGAGAGAAGAGCGATACTCTCGAAAGTGTACGACGCGGTGGAGCCAGGCGGTGCAGTAATCGTCTATGGTACCCTGATAGACGAGGAACGGAGGAACGCGGTGTTGCCGCTCTTGATGAGCCTGAACATGCTAATCGAGACACCGAACGGCTCGGACTACACGCCCGGGCAGTGTATCGAGTGGCTTCACCAGGCCGGATTCGAGGGCGGGGAAGCCAAACCCCTCCCTGGTCCGGACACGATGGTAGTGGCAAGAAAGTAACAGCCTCGTAGTGGAAAGATGACACAATCGAGCGTCACTTCGTCCGACAACTGAGACAATGATACGGAACCAGCAAACCAGACGAGCACTACTGAGATCAATCGGTGCAGGCGCAGCTGGAGGTATACTCATGACCGGTTCCGCAATCGCGGAAGGCGATTACGGGAATGGGAATGGGATCGGTGGGTTCCTGAACGAGGAAGCACTGTGGAAGGACCAGCCCATCTGGGACACTGGAATAACTGATGAGACTGAGAAATCAGCGGTAGAGATATCGGTCGGCGCTGTGACCAGTCTCGACATCCCAGAAGACGACTTCCCGGAGACACCCCCCGAAGCGGGGCCGTTCGCGTTCGACCCGATGGTGGTGAAGGTATCCCCCGATACGGACGTAACGTGGAACTGGGTAGCTGAACACCACTCAGTGACCTCGTTCAACGAAGCAGCCGACGAACCACCTGACCCGACGACAACTGGCGATCACGGCCAGTTGTTCGACGAACACGGACATGCTCCGCATTCAGTCACCCATACGTTCGAGAACGTGGGTACGTATCTGTATTTTTGCCACCCTCATGGGACTCCATATCCTGCCTACGACCCGTTCCTCGATAAAATCGGGTTAGACCCAGTACGCGAAAATCTGTTCGGAATGCGTGGTGCAGTCCGCGTCTCTGACGAATAATCTGCAAGGCTCTCTTTTTCGAGGACGTAGACTGGGTGATTTGCGCGCTGTATTCAGCACAAACAGCCAAACCTGATAGATGTGAGTACTCCCAGCAGACCTCATTCCAGGCTCGTCATCATCGATTAGTTCGCAAAATCCGGGGCTGCTGCATAGTCACTACGTCATTACTGTCTTGACAGGGCCTATAATCGAATCAGTTTATAATATTTACAGATGTAACTGATAACCTACTCAAAATGTACGCCGCGACACTACCGGCCGAGAATCTACTAGTAGACTCGGTGAAACTAAAATCCGACATCAGTTACGTGGAGTACCCGGAAAACCAATCTGTGAATTTGACGATAGCAGAGGCCCCGGAGCCACAGAATTCGATTTCAGCGCTTTTCTAAGGCAACGTGGTAGAGGTTTTCTGTCGCGTATCTCACCTCGGCTACTTCCCAGTCAGTTCGCGCGGTTGCCTCACGGATACGCTCGGGCGTGAAGAGCCGATACAGCCAGGGCTCTCCGAGTATTCCATCGTACTCCATCTGGAGGAGCCTGTAGGCAAGACCGTCTGCTGGGTCGTCGTAGTAGTCCAGTTTGGCTTTAGTCGTCTCTTTCTCCGGGTCGTACCCGTCGAAGACCGCAGTTGCATTCGCCGTCGTAACAGACGAGAGGTCGTCAAGGAACTGAGTGAGGCCCTCCATGGACCGGGAGAGACTCACCTGGGTCCCGAATGCAATCGCCGATTCGAATCGGTTTTCCTCGAACCTCCCCGGGAGATTGAACATGTTTACCCGGCGAGCGTCTTTCACGCCCCTGTCGCGTAGCACCTCGACTAACAGTTCGTTTCGCTCGATTGCGACAGTCTCGAACTGGTCCTGAAAGTAGAGCGAATGCCGTCCTGCGCCAGCGCCCACATCCAGTAGTGCCCCCTCAAGATACGGATTCAGCCACGAGTCGTCACCCTCGACTACGTCGAAGTAGAACTCGATTCCAACTTCTTCAGTCTCATCACCCCGTCGATACACTAGGGGGCCCTGCATCTCGTCGAAGTGGTAATCGTGAAGCGCTTGAGCGAACGGGTCAGGCATTCATCCTGGATGACGTATTATCATATGATAAATCTGACCAGTTGTTGTCGCTTGGTATCATATAGCACGAATGCTTGCATGCCAGTCTGAGCGTTGGGTTACCTCCCGTCTCCGGATCGTCTCCAACGAATCCCGTTCTCCGTTCGTCCGATTTGTATCGACCGTAGGGCCGAGAAAGCCTTCCCTCGGGAGTTTTGAGATGTGCGCCTGCGACACTACCGGGCGAGAAGCTACTAGTAGGCTCGATGGAAGTAAAATCCGGCTTCAGGAGCTGTGAATCGGTTGGAAAGTAGATCTACGAATAGAACGCTGGGAGATTGCAAGCCACTTTCGGACAGAGATACGTTTCGCTATTGGTCGAACCGGTCCTTCACCATAATGTAGATAGCGTGGTCGTCCTCAAATTCATCACGGACCTGCTCTACGACGGTCGGATCGTATTTTGATACGTGTACGTAGCACTTTGGGGAGCCATCGTCGTTTGTGCCCCACTCGATATCGAAGTCAGTTCTGTTGTAGTCTCTCGGCCTCCCTGCCGGGTTCATGACGAGGATCTTCTCGGGCTTGAACCCGTTTTCCAGATAGAACCCATCAACCCTACCCCCAGCTGATGCGACCGATACGCGCTCGATGCCTGCCTCACGAGCGTTCTCCTCGAACTGCTCGAGGAGCTCGGTGCCGATACCCTCACCTCGCCGATTTGGTTCTACGCCGATACCTGCGAGACTTACCGTATTCTCACCCCGCGAACGACCAGTACAGACGCCGATAGCCTCATCGCCCTCTATAGCAAATAGGAAGAGACTGGGAACATCGTTATACCACGAGCGGATCGCTGCTATCGACCTGTCCTGAGCAGTAAATCGGTTGTGGAGGTCTCGGGCGAGGGCGACTTCTTCAGTGCCGACCCGTCGAATCCTGACCATGTATTCAGAGAAACCACACCTCGCTATTTTTGTGTTGCTCAGATAACGGGGACAAAGTCTTCGGCTTGACCGAACCGATAATTCTCTGCCGATCACCCTATTTCATAGAAACGGGCACGTAGCCACCTGCTCCTTCACATCGCTCAACTATACTTACCATGAGTGAGGTGTACTCCTGGCTTCTGTTCCAACGAGTTCGTGCAACCTGTAGGAATAGATAGCCGTCGCTTCGGGGAATTTCGAGGTGTACGCCCGCGACACTAACGACCGACCTCATCCGTGGGCGGTGTGCCCCGTTGGCCGGGAAACCCTCGTGGCGGGCGGGAGAGGTCGTAGACCTCCCCAATTGCCGAGCCGGCGTCAGCCGACTCGTCGCGTGGCGGTGTGCGGTCGCCAGCCGGGGACTGTCGTCCCGGATGTCGCACGCCGGGGTTCTCCGAGCCGTCATCGAGTCCGCGTGGACGTACTCTGTCGGGGACAAACGGCGCGCAGACTGTGGTACGCGGCCACGCAGAAAGAGGGTTACGCCTCGACGGAGTCGGTGAGCGCGAACACGCGTTCCTTGCTCTCGCAGAGCCCACAGACGCACTCCGCGAGGCCCGCGTCCACCAGTTCCGCGAGCGCGTCCTCCGCGTCGGCCTCCGAGAGGCGTGCCTCCGCGGCCACTTCGGCCGGGGAGAGCGGACCGCAGTTGTCGAGCACGACGCGCGCGAGTTTCGCCGCGCACGACAGTGCTTCGGACTCACTCATCGTTGAATCGTACTCTACAGGCGTCAAAAACCCTTGGTAAACCGGCGAGTAGGGCTGTCGTCGCACAACGCTTACCTCGGGCGGCGTCCACCTCCGAGTCGATGACCGACATCGTCGTTCTGCGCGGTGGGGCGCACGGCCTGCCGATGGAGGAGTACGCCGCGGAGCTCCGCGACCGACTACCCGACTGCGAGATTGCGCTCGCTCGAACGCCCGCCGAGGAGCGCGAGTACGTCAGCGACGCCCGGGTCGTGACGGGCGGCAGCATCGACGCGGACCTGCTCGCCGAGGCCGAACATCTCGAGCTGTTCGCGTGTGCGTACGCCGGGTACGGCCACCTGCCACTCGAGGAGTTCCGGGACCGCGGTATCGCGGTGACGAACGCCGCGGGCATCCACGCGCCCAGCATCGCCGAGCAGGTGCTGGGGTTCCTGTTGACGTTCTCGCGGCGCCTCCCCGAGGGCTGGCGGCGCAAGCAGAATCGCGAGTGGCGCCACTATCAGGCGTTCGAACTGCAGGGTTCGACGGTGACTGTCGTCGGTCTGGGCGCCATCGGGCACGCCGTCGTCGAGCGCCTCGAGGGGTTCGGCGTCGACACCATCGGCGTCCGGTACACGCCCGAGAAGGGCGGGCCGACCGACGAAGTCGTGGGATTCGACGAGGGGGACGTCCACGACGCGCTCGCGCGCACCGACTACCTGGTGATCGCGACGCCGCTGACGGACGCCACGCGCGGTCTCGTCGACAGCGAGGCGCTGGCGACGCTCCCGCCGGAGAGCGTGCTCGTGAACGTCGCTCGCGGCGGCGTCGTCGACACTGACGCGCTCGTGGGGGCGCTCCGCAGGGAGTCGATCCGGGGTGCCGCCCTGGACGTCACGGACCCCGAACCGCTCCCCGAGGACCACGCGCTCTGGAACCTCGAGAACGCCCTCATCACGCCACACAACGCCGGCCACACCCCGAAGCACTGGGAGCGCCTCGCGGACATCGTCGCCGGGAACGTGCCGCGGCTGGACTCCGGGGAGTCCCTGGAGAACCGCGTCGACTGAGTCAGTCCGCGTCGCGGAGTCGGTCCGCTGCGTCTAGTTCGTCCGACAGGGCCGCGTAGACGTCTGCACAGCTCTCCTCTGGGGAGCGGTCTGGCGAGACGGCACCCAGGGTATCCCAGTCGCCGACGAGGACGAGGCGCTTTCGCGCGCGAGTGAGCGCGACGTTCAGCCGCTGCGGCCCCTCCTCGGGAAACTCGAGGAACCCGCTGCGCCCGGCGTCGTTGCTCCGGACGAACGACACGACGACGGCCTCTCGCTCCCCGCCCTGGAACGAGTCCACGGTGTCGACGGTGACGCGGCCCACGCCCTCCACGTCGGTGTCCGCGAGCCGCGACCGAATACGCTGGACCTGCGCGCTGTACGCCGCAATGACGCCGACGTCGGCGGGGTCGACGCCCGCGTCCGCGAGCCGCCGCACCTCGTCGACCACAACGTCGACCTCCCTGGGGTTGTAGAACGAGGTCCGGCCACGGTCGAGCTGTTCACTGCCCGCGACGTCGACGCCGACGAGCGGGTCGAGGCCGGGAAGCTGCCAGTCGCGGTTCCGCTCGGCCGTCTCCAGGCGCCCGTCGTAGAATGCCTCGTTCGGGAAGGCGGCGATGGCCTCGTGCATCCGGTACTGGCGGCGCAGGAGGACGGAGACGTCCTCGCCGTACGTGTCGAGGAGGTGTTCGAACAACGACGCGTGCGGGGATTCGTCGCTGGCGCCCTCGTTCGCGGCGTACGGCGGGAGCTGTCGGTGGTCGCCCGAGAGCACGAGCTTCTCGGCGCAGTCGACGACGATGGCCGTGGCGGGGCGACTCGCCTGCGTCGCTTCGTCGACGACGGCGACGTCGAAGTGGTCGGTGTCGAACTGGGCGGCGCCGCTGGTCGTCGCGGCCACGACGTCCGCTTCGGCGACGGACGCGCTGGCGTACTCGCGCTGGACGACGGGGTGCTTCGAGTTGTGGCCGACGCGAGCGATCGAGAGGTCACCGTCGGTCGCGGCGGCGTGCAGTGATCCCGGGTCCGGTTCGTCGAGTGTGCTGTCGCCGACGAGGAGGTTGTCGACGGCCTGATTCGAGTGGGCCGTCACGAGCACGGAGTCGTCGTGCCAGGCAGCGTGCAGCACGTACGCGGTGAGCGTCCGGGTCTTCCCGGTGCCTGGCGGCCCGTGGATGCAGAGGAAGTCCTCGGCGTCGTCGGCCCACTTCAGCGCTCGCTGTTGGTACTCGTTCAGCGAGAGGTCGACGCTAGGGACGGAGAGCTGGTCCGCGGCGAAGCGTGCAGGCCGCGCGCCCGTCAGGAGCGCGCGCTTGTCGTCGTGGCCGGCGACGTGCTCGATGGCGTCCGTGCGGCGGTCGAACGGCACCGGATTGAGGAGGTGGGTGAACCAGAACTCCCGGTCGTCGTCAGTGAGCAGCGACTCGACGCGCGACGGTGGCAGGTCACACGACGGGTCGGCTTTCACGGTGAGCGTCGGCCCCTGGACGCGGGTCGTGCGCACTGTCACGGGGAAGGCTGCGGCGTCGTCGCGGACGTCCACGAGGAAGACGCTGTCGGGGTACACGTCCGCGTCGCTGACCAGGTCGGCAGTCCCGCCACCGAAGCCGTCATCGTCGTCGTCGACAGCTAGCTGGAACTGAAACCGCCCCACGTCGTCGGGACGACTGACGCGACCGAGAGAGACGAACGGACCAGTGGCGACGCCGCGGCGCACGAGCGCATCGACGCTGCTGTCTCGGTGTTCGGCTCGGTTCGCGGCGAGTTCGGCGTCACGCTCGGCGGCCACGAACTCGTGTAGGTCCGCGAAGAACGCCTCGCACTCGTCGGGCGAGAGCGGGTTCTCGGCCTCGGCCTCGGTACGCGGGAGTTCGAATTCAGCGAGCGGGTCGACGGACTCCGGCGTCGAATCGGGATGCCAGCAGCGCAGGCGGTCGCCGAGCGTCGTCGCGGCGGCATCGGCGACGTGCACGAACCGGACGTTTCCGTCGATACCGAACGCGGTGTCGAACCAGCCGAGTTGTTCAGCGTCCGGCCGCCAGAGGACGTACTCGTCGGTCGTCTCCGGGCGGTCGGGTTCGTGGAGCGGGACCGCGTAGCCGTTCTGCTCGGGCGGCGTCTCGCGGACTGTCCGGGCCGCGCGGTCGAGGGCGTCGCGGAGGGCGTCGGGCGAGATGGTGCTGCCGAACCGCGACTCCTCGCCGGGCGCGTTCGCCGAACGGAACAGCGTCGCGTCCCTGACGCTCCACGTCTCCGAGAGGTCCTGGACGGCGCGCTCGCTATCGCTCACGGCGCCACCTCGCTGTGGCTGGTGGGCGCTCGCGAATCGTGGAGGCTGCGGCGAGCGGGGCTGGTGGTCCCATCGTCGGTCGGATGCCGGGATAGACGCGCGGCTGGTGTTTAGCCCTCTCGCTTCGACCCCACGGTCAGCGCTCGGTCGCGCCGACCCAGACGAAGAGCACGCCGAACAGCGCGGCGAACGCGGCGCCGTACGCGCCGACGACGGCAGCGTCACCGCCCTGCTGAACGCCGAACGCGGCAAACCCGGCAGCGACTGCGAGCGCACCCGCCCCGAACGCGAGCAGCGTCTTCGCGACGAGCGGGTTGTGGTCCCGTTCGGACGGCGCGTCGTCGCTAGCCTCGAGCGCGTCCCGGATGCGCGCGGCGTCCGCCCGTGGAACACCGAGCAGACGCGGTGAACGCGATCCAGCGGCGGCGTCGTGATAGCGCACCCGGAGTACTGAGGCGGGGCCGACGTCGTAGCGCGCGACGGCGTCGACGGTGGACAGCGGTGTCTCCGCACCGTTCGCCTCGAACACGCCGGCCGCCGTGTCGACGCGGCCCTCGCTGCGGAGCGCCGCGCCGACCGAGAGGCAGAGGATGGCCACGGCGAACACACACCCGAAGACGGCGCGAGTCCCGACGCCGAAGCGGACCGCGATCGCGAACACCGAAGCCCAGGCGACGCTCGCCGCGACGAGTTCGCGCGCCGAGACGTACTCCCGGAGCCCCCGCTCGCGGCGCGCGAGTACGAGGGTGAGCGCGAGCCGCCGCGCGAACAGCACTGCGACCGCGGCGAGAACGGCGAGCACGGCGACTTCGCCAGCGAGCAGGGAGCCGGCGACGACGAACGCAACGAGCGCTGCGCCGAGCACGAACAGCGAACCGATAGCACCGAACGCTGCGAGCGCGAGCGCGTGCAGCAGCCGGCTCGTCTTCGCGGTGTACGTCCACTCGATGCGCGTCACGTCCGGCGGTTCGCCCGCTCCGATGTTAAAACGACCCTGGCGTTCTCACAGCCAGCCTTCGCTTGCGAGCAGTTCGCCGTTCAGGAGGCTCGCGCCGGCCGCGCCGCGGATGGTGTTGTGCGCGAGGCAGTTGTACTGGATGCCCGTGTCCGTCTCCTGGATGCCGCCTGCTGCCACGGCCATCCCGTCCCCGAGCATGCGGTCGAGACGCGGCTGCGGGCGGTCGGGGGCCTCGAACACTTCCACGAGCGGGTCCGGCGCGCTCGGCAAGTCGAGCGTGGGCGCGTCCTCGAAGGCCCCGGCGACGTCAGCTGGCGTGACGTCGTCGCGGGTCTCCACGAACACGTTCTCGAGGTGGCCGTCGAGCGTCGGCACGCGGTTGCAGGACGCCGAGACGGTGGCGTCGTGCCAGGATACGCTGTCGCCGGTGAACTCGCCGAGCAGCTTCCGGGACTCGGTCTCCATCTTGGCTTCCTCGCCGCCGATGTGCGGGACGACGTTGTCCAGAATCTCCATCGACGTCACGCCCGAGTACCCCGCGCCTGAGACCGCCTGCAGGGTCGACACGTGCACGCGCTCCAGGCCGAACTGCGTGAGCGCGGCGAGCGTCGGCACCATCGTGATCGTCGAACAGTTCGGGTTCTTCACGAGCGCGCCGTCCCACCCGCGCTCCTCGCGCTGGACGTCGATGAGCTCGAGGTGGTCGGGGTTCACCTCGGGGATCACGAGCGGCACGTCGTCGGCCGCGCGAGCGTTGCTCGAGTTCGAGGAGACGACGAACCCGGCCTCGCAGAGCGCCGGCTCCACGCGCTCGCCGACGCCCGAGGGCAGCGCAGAGAACAGGAGGTCGGTGTCGCTCGGGATGGCCTCGGGGTCGGTCTCTCGCACGGTGATGTCCGCGACGTCGTCGGGAATCGGCGTGTCGAGTCGCCACTTCGCCGCGTCGCGGTACGCCTCGCCCGCGCTCGCAGGGCTCGCCGTGAGTACTGACAGGTCGAAGTCTGGGTGGCCGTCGAGGAGCTGGATGAACCGCTGGCCGACTGCGCCAGTGGCTCCGAGTACGCCTACAGAGGTCATACCCACCTCTCGGGACGCGGCAGTGAAACCCCTTCGGGTGGTGGAAAAATCAGCGCTCTCCGCTGACGCAGTACTGGACTGCGCTCACTCGCGCTTGTGCGTGATGTAGCCCGCGATGCGGTTCCGGACTTCCTTCGACTCGACGTTCGTCAGCTCGGTGACGGCTTCCTTGTTGTGCTCGAAGTCTTCGCGGCTGAAGGCGTCCGGGTACCGCTCCATGAGGATGCTCCCGGTCTTCTTGACGTAGTCGGGCTTGATGGCCATACCGATTCGTTCAGTCGCCTCGCGTTAAAAGGATTCGTTTCGAGGGTGCGCTCGTCGCCTGTCCAGTGGCTCGCTGGCGACGGATTCCAGTCCACGAGGCGACTGCACAAACGCGAGCGGTCCGCCCCTTTCAGTCCCACCCACTACCGGCTACCGTCCTGGGTGGGAATGGTTGGAAGTGGCGGTCGTGGCGAAAAACTGGTGTCGATACCGCTACTCGTGTTCGAACGCGCCCGCGACGAGCAGCGGGAACACGAGCGTCGCTTCGGCTTCGATCTGCGTGTAGTTGGTCTCCTCCTCGGACTTGATCTTCCCCCAGGAGACGGCTTCCTCGGGTGGGGCGCCGGACAGCGACCCGTCGCCCTCCATGCCCGTGGAGATGTAGACCGCGTAGTCCGCGCCGCCGCGGAACAGGTTCGTCATGATGGCGTGGTGTTTCGGCACGCCAGCGCCCACGGAGATGAGTCCCGTCGTGTCCGACAGCAGGCCCTCCTCGATGAGGGAGTCGTAGTCCTCGACGATCTCGATGCCGACGTCCGGGCCGGCGCCCTGCCGGTAGTAGTAGAGGAAGTTCCCGATTTCGGCGTCCGTGAGCGCGGGGCAGTACACCGGGATGTCGTTGTCGGCGGCGTTCTTCAGGATGGAGTCCTCGTCGTCCAGCGTCGCCCCGAGTTCCGTCGCGAACTCCGTGGGCGTCCGGATCTGTTCCTCTGCGAAGAAGTCGTCGAAGAAGTCGTAGAGGTACTCCTCCAGCCAGACGTAGCGGTCCGACGGCACGAAGATGTTGCCGAGGCGGTTGATCCCCTCCTCGCGGAGTTTGGCCTCGTCGGCGTCCCACTCGCCCATCTTGAACGGCTTCGCGGTCTTGATGACGTCCTCGGTGAGCGACCCGGAGGTCGTGATGACCACGTCGACGTAGTTCTCCCGGACGAGGTGCGCGACGACTTCGCGCAGCCCCGAGGAGACGATGTTCGACGTGAGCGTCAGGTAGATTGTGGCGTCGTCCTCGCGCATCTGCCGCGTGATGTCGACCGCCTCCGCGAGGTGCGTCGCCTGGAACCCCGTCGTCTCGTACGCCTCGAGCATCTCGAAGAAGTCGAACTCGCCGCTGAAGTCGTAGCCGCGGACGTCCGCGGTGTCCAGCTCCTCGTCGGACCCCGGGAGGACGTTCTCGCGCGTGTCGTCGTCGGTCATGCACCGGCGTAGTGGACGCGGCGATTTGAACGTCCCGACATCCGTCCACACCAGCCCTCGCAGTTAGCGGTCTACTCGCCGCCCGCGTGCGCCACGTACAGGTCGTCCTCGCCCTGCGTCCACTCCAGATTGTAGTAACTGTCCGACTCCTCCTCGGTGCTGGCGACGTACGGGTCGCCGCCGTCGTGCGTGTACGTCCACGAGACTGTTTCTCCAGCGGGAATCTCGCGGTTGAACCCAGCGACGGGACTGTGCGCGCCGACGATGAGGATGCCGTTCAGGCCGGCGACGAACCGCGTGTCGACGTCGCCCTCGTTCGTCACGTTGAACGCCAGCCGCGCGGCATCCTCGGGCTGGTCGTCCGCCAGCCCCCAGTCGACGGTCAGCGGCGGCTCCGACTGCGACAACCGCTGGCGGGCGGCGTCGTCGACGGGCCACTCCTCGCTGCCGAGCGCGAACGCCGCGTGCCGGGACTGCCGGTCCGCCCGCAGTTCGAACAGCAGCCACCCCTCGCCGCGCCCGAGCGAGTAGTAGGGGTCGTCCGTCTCGCTCATCCGGTACAGCGTCGCGCCCGACCCGAGGTCGTACAGCGGCGAGACTACTCGGTCCCCGTGCCGGAACCCGAAGTCCGTGCGCTCGGGCGGCACCCCGTCGGTGACGTCGACCCGGTAGTAGAGGTACTGGCGGCCGTCCGACCGCACGCCGACGGAATCGACGCCCATCACCAGCACGCCGGGCTGATGGCGCTCCAGTTCCACGTCCAGTTCGACGTCGAACTGCGACGTCGTCGGCGTGTCGTCCGTCGTACCGTGGTACTCCGTGGTCTCGGTGCTACTGGTCGTCGATTCGGTTGTGGGCTCCGACCCCCCAGATTCTCCGAGGCATCCCGTCAGCCCGGACCCGAGGAGGGCGGCAGTCGACCCGAGGAGGGCGCGTCGTCGCATACCGACTGTTTCCAACGGTCGATATAAGTGCTTTGTCGGAAACGGCCAGCGGCTACCAGTCGCCGTCGGCGTGCTCGCGGACGCGCGACATCGCCTCGCGTTCGCGGTCGCTGCCGGCTGATTCGACGACGGACTCGAAGTACCGCAGTCGTTCACGGAGCGTCTCGGTGTCGTACGCCGGCACGTCCAGACGGGACGCCGCTACCGTCGCTTCTACGACGGCGTTGAATCCGCGATTGATAGTCCTGGGAGCCTCCTCGACGACGTCGCTCTCGACAGGACGGAGTTCCCAGTGTTGCCTCCGCGTCCCGTTTTCCGTCTCGTCGGTGTCGACGTGCGTGGCCTCCACCTGCGCCCACGCGTCGGCCGCGTCGAGTACGGGGTCCGGTTCCTCGCGAATCGAGAGCGTGGCGTCCGCGAACACGACGGGGTCGGTCACGAACTGGACGTACCCGCCGCCCTCGCGGTGGAAGTTCCGCCGGGTGCGCGTGTTTCCCCAGGTCGTCGCCGTCGCCGCGCCGCCGTGCTGGGGCGCGTGGACGCCCAGCGCCGCGACGTTCCACAGGTCGTTCGGCCCGAACGTCGTCACCACCGTCTCCGTGACGCCGCGCAACTCCACGGGCCACTCCGCAGCGGATGGCGGGGCCTCGGCGCCCTCAGTCACCGACTGTCACCCCGCGTTCCAGCGCCACGAACACCGCGGCCGCAGTCAGGTCGGCAGTCGTCCCGGGGTTGACGCCGCGCGCGACGAGGTCAGCGGCGAAGTCGGCGACCTCGTCGCGGTCGGCGCCCTGCAGGTCCAGCGCTCGCTGCTGTATCTCGTGGGCGACCTCCTCGCCGTGTTCGGTGACGACGAGCGTGTCTGGGGCTTCCGCGAGCAGCGCCAGGAAGGCGTCGGCGACGCGGTCGGTCACCGGGCCGGTGTCCGCCTCGATGCGGGCGGCTGCCCGGAACACCCGCGGGAACCCCTCGACCCACTCGCGAGCGTTCGCGTCGTGAGCCGCACTCAGGTCCATCACGTCGGCGAGCGTGGCCTCCCGGTCGCGGACCGCCGGAATCGCGTCCGCGCCGCGCCTGACGTCCAGGTCGTCGACGCCCGCGGGCGGGTCCCGGACGGCGACGTCTGCGTGTTCGAACGCGCGGTAGAACGCTGCTGCGTCGTCGACGGTGGTGTCCTCGACGACGGACGACGCTCCCTCCGGGGTGAGGTCCCCGCGGCCCGCAGCGCGAACGAGCGGCGACAGAAGCAGCAAGCACCCGAACTGGGTGTTCGTGCCCGCGGCGTCGGCCATCCCCGCGACAGCCGTCTCGAAGGCCTCACCCACGGGGCCGTCGACAGCCACCTCGAGGCCCTCCCGCGCGCCGACGGCGCCCGCGAGGAACTGCTCGAAGTGGAGGTCGGGGAGGTCGCGCTCCCGGTCGACGTTCCCCGGTTTCGGCGCGCCCGATACCTCCAGGAGGAGCGCGAGTTCCGCGTGCTCCGCTGGCGTCATAGGAACCACTCCTTGACGGCGGCGTAAATCGAGCGCACTTCGTCGGGGTTCCGACTGGGTCGGCCGACGCTGACGGCGTCCGCGCCGTACGCGAAGTACTCGAAGACGTCCTCACGCGTGCGAACGTTGTTATTCGCGACGAGGAACAGGTCGGTGGCTGCTGCGACGTCCCGGACGACGCGCCTGGAGTCCATCGCGTCGACGTGGATGGCGTCCGCGCCCGCTCGTTCGATCGCTTTCGCCAGCGTCGGCAGGTGGACGCCCTCGACGTCCGCGCGCACCTTCACGGAGACGGGGGCGCCCTCGTCGCTGGCGGCCGCGACCTGCTCGCAGAGGGCGTCGGCGTTCCGGAGGAGTGCCTCCCCGGCGCCCGCCTCGCACATCTCGTCCTGCCGACAGTGGGCGTTGACTTCGAGGACGGCGTCGTGGTCGGCGCAGACCGCGGCCACCGCCCGCAGCGGCTCGAGACTGGTCGCGCGCACGTTCACGCCAGCGCGCAGGAAGTCGTCGTCGAGCGCGGCGAGCTGATCGTCGACGAACGCCACCGGGTCGTCGGGGAGGAACTCGTTGCGGTCGCGGTCGGCCATCTCGCGGGCGGCGTCCCGGGTCGGCTCGTCGACCGCGATACCGCCGAGAAACGCCGCGCCCGCAGGGCGAGCGCACGCTCGCGCCCACTCGGCGTCCGACTCGCCGCTGAGGCTGGCGAGCGCCACACGAGGCGCGAACATCACGCCGCCTCCGAGTCCGAGACGGCGTCGATGGCGTCCCGGCACGCGCGTGCGACGCGCTCAGCGTCGGCCTCGTCCGTCATCTCCGTGTCCGTGCGAACGACCGGCCGGTCGAGAGTCGTGTCGTCGGCGTCGTCCAGCACGAACGCGTCCGCGAACGGGTAAGCGTCCGCCACCCCCTGTGTGGACGCGTCGTAGCCGACGGCGTCCATGAGTTTCGCCGCCGGCCCGGAGAACACTTCGTCGTCGACGAACGGCGAGACGGAGACGACGGTCGCCGCGTCTAACGCGTCCGTGACGCCGTCCAGCGCGAGCATCGGGCCGATGCTCGTCACGGGATTCGAGGGGCCGAGGACCACGGGACCGTCCCGGATCGCCTCGATGGCGGCGTCCGCCGGGTCGGCCGCGTCCCCGCCCCGGAACTCGACGTCCTCGACGGCTGGCGACCCGCCTTCGGCCACCCAGAACTCCTGGAAGTGCAGTTCTCCCTCGGGCGTGTGCACGATACTCGCCACGGGGTCGTCGCTCATCGGGACGACGTCCACCGTCAGGTCGAACGCGTCGGCGAGGGTGCGCGTCACCTCGGTGAGCGAGTACCCCTCGTCGAGGAGGCTGGTGCGGAGAACGTGGACCGCGCGGTCCCGGTCCCCGATGAACATGAACTCCGAAGCGCCGGAGAACCGCCGCCAGCGGGCGATGTCGCGGCCCGCAGTCTGCAGGTCGTCGGCGAGATAGCGGGGACCGGGAGCGATACCCGCCGCCTGCGTGAGTTCCGTGAGGTAGTCGTGGGTGGTGGCGTCGTCGCCCTCGATACCCCACCAGGTCTCGCGGTCGAGGACGCCGCCGCCCTCGAAGAGCACGGTGTCGATGTCCGGGCAGACGAGCAGGCCGCCGAGTTCCACGTCGTCGCCGGTGTTCCCGACGACCGTGGTCTCGGCCGGGTCGAACACGTCGCGGCCGCCCGCGAGGAGTTTCGGCGTGCCCGTCCCCCCAGCGAGGAACGTCGTCATACCTCGACGTGGACGCGCTGTCCGGTAAACCCTTTTGTCACCTGGCTCGATTGCGGGGCGGCAGAAGCGGTGTCACGGATCGCGGTGTCGGTGGAAGATAGAAGCGGTGTCACGGATCGCGGTGTCGGTGGAAGATAGAAGCGGTGTCGCGAATCGCGGTGTCGAGAGATTGCAGAAGCAGCGTCGCGAATCGCGGTGTCGAGAGATTGCAGAAGCAGCGTCGCGGACTGCGGAGTCGGCGGCGCGTTACTCGGAGGTGTTCTCGCGGGCCTCGTCGAGCCACGGCGGCTGCTCGACGGTCGTCGACCCGACGTCGACGTAGCGCTGCTCGATGGCGATGGACGCTTCGCCCTGGTCGGTGTCGACCGTGAGGCCGTACTCGAACTGCTTCACGAGGCCGTCCTCGGCGACGTAGACGCGGGCGTCGATGCTCGTGACGTTCTCCTCGTCGAGGTCACCGAAGCCGGGCGCGGACTGGTTGAGCGATTCGAACCCGCTGGCCTCGTAGACGTCCGTCGTCGTGCCGTCGACTGACTCGGTGCCCGCGTGCTCGAACTCGAAGGCGTTCACGAACGACTGGAGGTCGCCGCTGGCCAGCTGTGAAGCGTTCGGCGACTGCTGGGGGATCATGTACTGGGTCTCGCCGGAGAACTGGAGGCGCTGGTAGGCCGTCCCGTTCCCGTAGCCGTACGTCTGGACGAGGCGGTTGCTGGCGTTCTGCTCGGAGAAGTACTCGCCCGTCGAGACGTCTGCAGCCACCGAGGACGTCACCGAGAACGACTGGTCGCCCTGGCTCTGGTTGGACGTCGACTCCAGTGTGAACGTCCCCGCGTCGCGGATGGCGGACTCGTGGTTGTCGGCGACGGTCGCCGCGTCGAGCGGCGAGTCGTAGATCGGCCCGTCGTCGGTTTCAGTGGTCGTGTCGCCCGGTGCAGTCGTCGTCTCGGGGGCGGCGGTCGTCGTCCCGCCGTCCCCGCCGGTACTGCACCCGGCGAAGATCAGAAGGGACGCGACGGCGATGGCCGCGATCTGCTTTCGCATACGTCCCGAATTCGCGGGGCGAGCGGAAAACCCCTCCGAACGGGGCTGAACTCGCTCGCCGCCACCTCGCTGCGGTCGCTGCGGGCGAGCGTCCGCGGGTTTTTACGTCGTAGCGCCGAATTCCCGCGCAATGACGACCATCAAGGACAGCGTCCACGACCACATCGAGGTCGCGGGCGTGGCTGCCGACCTGGTGGACACGCCGCCCGTCCAGCGGCTCCGCCGCATCAAGCAGCTCGGGACGGTCGCTCTCGTCTACCCGTCGGCGAACCACACGCGCTTCGAGCACTCCCTCGGCGTGTTCCACCTCGCGGACCGCGCGCTCGACCACCTCGACATCGGGGGGAAGCGCGCTGAGCGCGTTCGCGCCGCCGCTATCCTCCACGACGTCGGCCACAGCCCGTTCAGCCACAACGTCGAGGACCTCGTCACGCGCCGAACCGGCAAAGCACACGACGACGTCGACGAACTCGTCGCAGACGGTGCCGTCGCGGGCGTCCTCGACGACCACGGCATCGCGCCGAGCAACGTCGCGAGACTCGTCCGCGGCGACGGGGAACTCGCGCAGCTCATCGCGGGCGAACTGGACGTCGACCGCATGGACTACCTCGTTCGGGACGCCCACCACACGGGTGTCCCGTACGGCACTATCGACCACGGTCGCCTCGTGCGCGAACTCACGTTCATCGACGGGGAACTGGTGCTGGACGAGGGGAACGTCCAGACCGCCGAGAGCCTGCTGCTGGCGCGCGCGCTCATGAACCCCACCGTCTACAGCCACCACGTCGCCCGCATCAGCAAGTCCATGCTGCGCCGCGGCACCGAACGCCTGCTGGAGTCCTCGGAGATCGACGCGCGGCGGCTCCGTCGGATGGACGACCACGAACTGTCGGTGGCGCTGCGGACCCACGACCAGAGCAGCGAGTTCGGCCGCCGGCTCGCGGACCGGTCCCTCTACAAGCGCGCAGTCTGGGCAGAAATGGGCGACGTCGACGACGCCCTCATCGATGCCGACCACGACGCCGTCCGAGACTTCGAGGGGGAGATCGCCGCCGACGCAGGCGTCGCCGAGGACGGCGTGATTCTGGACGTCCCCGGGAAGCCGTCGATGCGGGAGTCAACGACTGGCGTCGTCGTGAACGGGGAGGTCCGCCGCCTCGACGAGCAGTCCACGCTGGTGAACGCGCTCCAGGTCGCCCAGCGCGAGCAGTGGCGCCTCGGCGTCTACGCGCCCGCAGACCACGTCGAGGCCGTCGGGAAGGCCGCCGAGAGTGTGCTCGGCCTCGAGACGGAGGGCGCGCTGATCAGTGAAGTGAGCGCCCCGGGGAGGTATACGTCACTGACAGACTTCGAGTAGCGTGGCCGACCGGAAGGAGGCCTCGTCATAGCGAGCGTACTGCCACAGAATTCGGGGGCTGCCGTGGCCGCGCGACAATCGAGTAAGCTTCACGGGGCCTGAGGTTCTGTCCCCCGGTATGGAATTCTCCGGCACCGTCCTCTGGGGCGAGGACTTCGAGCCCGTGGAGGGGACGCTTGTCGTGGAGGACGGTTCGGTCGTCCGACTCGACGAGGAGCTGACGGAGTCGGACAACATCGTGTTGCCGGCGTTCGTGAACGCGCACACGCACCTCGCGGACTCGATTGCGAAGGAGGCGGGTCGAGGGTTGACGCTCGAGGAACTGGTCGCGCCGCCGGACGGCCTGAAACACCGGTTGCTGGCGGACGCGAGCCGCGAGGACCTCGTCGAGGGGATGCGTCGCAGTCTCCAGTTCATGGAAGCGACGGGGACCGGGCTGACGCTGGAGTTCCGCGAGGGCGGCGTCGAAGGTGTGCACGCGCTCCAGGAGGCCGCGATGAACCTGGCTGTCGAGGCGTTCGCGTTCGGGCGGGGGAGCGCGGACGTGCTGGACGTGGCGGATGGGTTCGGCGCCAGCGGCGCGGCGGACGGCGAGTTCGGGCGGGAGCGCAACGCCGCGCGGGACGCCGGGAAGCCGTTCGCCATCCACGCCGGGGAGGTCGACGCCAGCGACATCAATCCCGCCATCGACCTGGACCCGGAGTTGCTCGTCCACATGGTGCACGCCGAAGGCCTGCACCTGGACCGCGTGGCGGACAACGAGATCCCGGTGGCCGTCTGTCCGCGGTCGAACCTTGTGACGGACGTCGGGGTGCCGCCGGTCAGGGAGCTCCTGGACCGGACGACGGTCGCGCTCGGGACGGACAACGTGATGACGAACAGCCCGTCGATGTTCCGCGAGATGGCGTTCGCGGCGAAACACTTCGACGTGACCGCGCCGGAGGTGCTGCGGATGGCGACGCGCGCTGGCGCCGAGGTCGTCGACGCGAACTGCGGCGTGCTGCAGGCTGGCCGGGACGCCCGCGTGCTCGTGCTGGACGGCGACTCGGACAACCTCGTCGGCTACCACGACGCGATCCGAGCGGTCGTGCGTCGCGCGGGCGCCAGCGACGTGGAGCACGTTCACCTGTCGTAAGGAGCACGGTCACCGGTCGGAATCCGTCTCCCACACCTGGCGACAGCCGGCTGTCGTTGTTGACGCGTTACGCGATGGCTACCAGCTGAAATCAGGGATTTCTGGCGCGTAGCCCGTCGACCGGCGTGGTTCCCGGAACCCGGGAGGACGCCCCGAAAGTTAAGCCCTCCCCCGCCAACGTATACCATACATGGGTCGTTACGAGCGCATCCTCGTGCCGACGGACGGGTCCGAGGAGACGCGGCGAGCGGTCGAGCACGCAATCGACCTCGCCGAGGAACACGACGCGACGATTCACGCGCTGTACGTCGTGAACTCCGCGAGTTTCTCCAGTCTCCCGATGGAGTCCTCCTGGGAGAGCGTCGCGTCGATGATGAACAAGGAAGGTGAGGCCGCGCTGGACGACGTCGAGGGCATCGCCGAGGAGCGCGGCGTCACCGTCGAGCGCGCGCTCGTCGACGGCAATCCGAGCCGGGAGATCGTCCGGTACGCCGAGGACGAGGACTGCGACCTGGTCGTCATGGGCACGCACGGTCGCGGCGGCATCGACCGCCTGCTGCTCGGGAGCGTCGCCGAGAAAGTCGTGCGGTCGTCGTCAGTGCCCGTGCTGACAGTTCGCGTGGACGAAGTATAGGGCGGGTAGGGGAACGACTCAGTGGTCGCCGACTGGTCGCAGGTGCTGGCACTCGCCAGTGTGAACGACTTCCTCGCCGTCGTCAGTGTCGAGTACCAGAGCTCCGTGCGCGGTGACGTCAACCGCGGTCCCGACGACGTCGCCGTGCTGTGTCTCGACGCGGACGTGTTCGCCGAGCGTCGCTGCGTGGCCCCGCCAGGCGTCGAGAGTTGCGTCCGGGTCGTCGCGGAGCGCGTCGAACCGTTCGAGGATGCGCTGGACGAACACGCGCCGCTCGACGTCCCCGGCCTCCGCGCGGACGCTCGTCGACTCGCCCGCGAGGTCGCTGGGGTCGACGTTGACGTTCACGCCCATCCCGACGACGACCCACGAAACCTCGCTCGCCTCGCCCTCCATCTCGGTGAGGACGCCCGCGAGTTTGTCGCCGCCGCGCGATGGGGTGTCGCCCCGTGACGATTCGTCCGCTTCGTCCCGGGGGACGATGACGTCGTTGGGCCACTTGATGGCTGCGTCGACGCCAGCCTCTCTGGCGGCGTCAGTCACCGCGACGGCGGCGGCGAGCGTCAACAGGGACGCACGCGCCGGCGGGACGTTGGGCCGCAACACGAGGCTCATCCAGACGCCACCCGAGGGCGAAGACCACTCGCGGCCGCGTCTGCCCCTGCCGCCCGTCTGGCGGTCCGCCAGCACCGCCACGTCGCGCTCGCCGGCTGCGGCCAGTTCTCGGGCGCGGTCGTTCGTGCTCGGGAGTGCGTCGTGGTACTCCACCGAAAATGACGCGTCGAGACCGAACTCCACGGCAGGACCACCGTATTCCGGCACGCCGGTGAGCGTGTAGCCGTCGGAGACGCTCTCGACGTCGAAGCCAGCCGCTCGGAGCGCTTCGACGTGTTTCCACACGGCCGCACGGGAGACGTCCAGCCGTTCGGCGAGCTCAGGCCCCGTCACTGGGCCGGCCGCGAGGGCGTCGAGGACGGCGCGGCGCGTCTCGTTCATCGGCGTCCGGTAACACTCGGACCGCAAAAATCCCGTCGTTTCGGGGAAAAGATTGATTACAGCGGCTCTGCACGTCGAAAACGGCCCGCAGCAGCGTTTCGGGCAGCCGAGACATTTTCAATTCTGATAATTTGGAGATATTTTATCTCAGTTATTTTCAAATAGATTCAATATTCCACCCGGGAATGGATGTGATAGACGATGTCAGACAGCAAGTTCACGCAGTTCCTCAAGAACAACCCCCGAATGATCGGCGTCCTGTTCAGCCTGATGGTGTTCCTCTCCAGTACCGGCGCAGCGGCCGCGGTCAACGGGTCGACCCTGCCCGGGCCCTAACCGAGCTCGTTCTCCAGTAGTTCGTCGCTCCAGACCAGTTCACCGTCGTACATCACCGGGACGACGCTCAGGCTCAGGAATTCCCTGAGTTCAGCGACCTCCACTTCGAAGTCGTCTATCAGCCCGGAGTTCAGGTAGTGCATCTCGTTCCCCTTGATGTACGGAACGAACAGCGACCCCAACGACGAGCGCGACGTCGGATACCCGTACAGCCATACGTGGTACCCACCCTCCGTCTTCGACAGTTCCAACGACAACGGTGTCCCAGTCGAATGCTGGACTAACTGGAGCGTTCCATCCCCGATCGTGATGTACTGACTCCCGAACAGCGTCACGTTCCGCGCGACGGACAACCCCGCCTGCAGGGAGAATCCGTTGTTCAGGAGGCGGGCCAGCGCGCGGCCGATTCTGACCGCCGGGTCGTTGCTGACGTTCGCCAGCGTGACGATGCCACCGTAACTCCCCTTGTCCACGAGCGCAGCCCCCTGTTCGAACGACTTGCAAGCGTTCAACAGGAACGCGTCGACGTTCACCTCGGGGAGAGTGCGCGCGTCGAACATCCCGTCGCTGCACTGGAAGCCGTTCTCGTCGACGTGCCCGATGTAGTGCAGGAAGTCCGTGTCCGTCTGGAGGACGGCCGCGAGTTCGTCGCACGCGAGCTCGTAGTGGACCTCGATGTCGAACTCGAAGAGGTCCCGCGTCCCGTAGAACTCCTCGACAATGTCCTCCTCGCTCATCTCCGGTTCGTTGCAGACGATGTCGATGCTAATCGAGTCCTGCTCTCGAACCGGTCGTTCTACGCGCCTGAGGTAGGATTCGACGCGCGTCTTGCTCGCGCCGATCGGGAAGCCCTCGGCAATCCACGCGTGCTCGATGGACCCGGTTTCCCCGGGTTTCACGATGCTCGAGCCGCTGGCAACCGTCTCCGTCGAACTGCGCACTGTCGCGCTATCGCGCCGGTAGAACGACGCCAGCTCGTCCGGTTCCTCGTGGACAGTCGGGTCGTCGCCGGTACCGGGAATCCTGACGGTGCCGAGTTCGTTGGCAACGAACGGAATCGCTTCGATGTGGTCGGCGTCCGGTTCGATGTCCGCCGTGAGCTTCCACTTCGGGACGTGCGGCGCTGTGGCCTCGTAGGGGACGTCGAGGTACGTGCTGAGTCGATCCGGAAACGACGCCTCGTACGCGTCCGCGGGATCGAACGGGAGGTCGGGCTCGACGACGTTTCGCTCGTGGAGGTTCACCGGATAGAACCCCTCAGTTCGGGTCACACAGTCGAGGAGGAACACGTGCTTGAGCAGCGTCGACACCTCGGCCTCGAACCCGCGGTCCGTGTCGAGTTCGTACCGGTCGCCCGCCACGTCCAGGACTCGCTGGTCACCGGGGACGACGTCCGCTCCGAGGTAGTACGCAAGCGTACTCACCCGGAACAAGTCGCCGTAATCACGCGGAATCTCGATAGTGACGCCGGTCTCCGGGCGCTCGAAGGCCTCCGGCGCATCGAAGCCGTCGCCGAGTTCGATGAGCGGCGGGTGACCCCGCAGCGTCGGGAACGACCGTTCCGGGGACGTCGTCTTCAGCGCAGACCCGCTGTACGCGACCGCGCGCATCGCGTCCTCGACGTCGTTCCCGATTGTAATCGTCCCCGCGGGCGACTCGTGTAGGGACCGTGCGCCTAACCCGATGGGTCTCGCGGTGCTGAATTCGACGTGTGTCGCGTTCTCAGAGGGGCGAATCGAGAGCGGGCCCTCGACGACCAACTGGAGTTTCATCGGACCGATAGAGAGGTCCAGTGAGTGTTTGCCGGTTCCGTACTCCACACGCGATTCAAGCGCGGTTTCATCGACGAGGCGGCCATCCATCGACCACAGGAAGAGGTTTACGCGTCGCGGAATCTCCAACTCGCTCGCTGTGACGGTGACCGCGCAGTCCACTGGGAGGACGAACTCGTCGGTGTCCGTCGGCGTCGGATCGACGACGCGGTCTGTGTACAGTTCGAACTGCGCGTTCTCGATGGGGTCGCGTATCAGGAGGCCGTCCGGGTCGACCAGCGGCGTGAACGTCGGTTTCATCGAACCACTCTCATCGACGGCGGCTCACCCAGTTGGGTCGCGGGCGGCGAGGCCGGTCGGCCGCATCGGTGGCAGGGACGTACAGAGAGTGCAGAGACGCCGAGCGGACCACATCCAGGTCGGCCAGGCAGTGAGGGCGTGCACACACTTCCTGAGTGATTGGCGTCGAGTCGGTTAACCCACTCGGTGTCGACGGCGTGACGGCCCGAGTAGTCCTTTAGACGACTCAGGACTCGTTCGACGTGACCGGCGTCTCGGGGTCCCACCCCGGGACAGAAAGTACAACGTACTGATACGTCAGGTGCGACCGTTCGCTGGTCGCGCCACGACGCCCCCACCCACGCCATTGTGTCACACAGGGATAGCGCCCGCCTTAAAAATTCGGGGTCAGTCGACGACGACCAGCACGTCGCCCATGTCGACGCTGTCGCCCTCGGAGACCGCCACCTGCGTGACGGTACCGCCGTGGGAGGCGACCACGTCGTTCTCCATTTTCATCGCCTCCAGGACGACCAGCACGTCCCCCGGCTCGACGTCGTCGCCCTCCTCGACTTCCACGGAGAGGATGGTGCCCTGCATCTCGGACTCCACGGTCTCGCCGCCGCCCTCGACGACCGTCTCCGAATCGGCGTCGTCGCCCGCGTGGTCAGGGCGCTGGCCGCCGCTCTCCCCGACTCCCGTCGCGAGCTGTGCGGCGCCGCGCTCCTCGAGGTTGACCTCGAAGCGCTTGCCGTTCACCTCCACCGTGAAGTCGCGCTCGACGACGTCCTCGTCGCTCTCGCCGCCGGGCGCCGGCTCCGTCCCCCACCGCCGCTGGGCCTCGTCGATGCGCTCGGGGTCGAGGTGTTCGTCGAGGTACTTCGTCGTGTGCTTCCCGGCTGTGAACGTGTCGTCGGTCAGCATCAGCCGGTGGAACGGGATGATCGTCGGGATGCCCTCGATGTCGTACTCGGCGAGCGCGCGCTCGGACCGTCGCAGGCACTCCTCGCGGTCGCCCGCGTGCACGATGAGCTTCGCGACCATCGAGTCGTAGTCCGTCACCAGGTCGTCGTCCTGCCGGAGCGCGTCGTCGACGCGCACGCCGATGCCGCCCGGCGGGTCGTAGGTGTCGAGCTGGCCCCCCGTCGCGGGCGCGAAGTCGTCGGCGGCGTTCTCCGCGTTGATGCGGTACTCGACGGCGTGGCCGCTCAGGTCGACGTCGTCCTGCGCGAAGTCAAGTTCCTCGCCGGCCGCGACCCGCAGCTGCCACTTCACGATGTCGATGCCCGTTAGCGCCTCCGTGACGGTGTGTTCGACCTGGATGCGGGTGTTCACTTCCAGGAAGTAGAAGTTCGTCTCCGGGCCCAGCAGTTCGCCGTCCTCGCGTTCCGGGTCCTCCTCGACGAGGAACTCGAACGTCCCCGCGTTCGTGTAGCCGGCGGCGTCGGCGCCGCGGCGGGCCGCGTCCCCGATCTGTTCGCGGAGTTCGTCCGTGAGCGCGGGACTCGGCCCCTCCTCGATGACCTTCTGGTGGCGGCGCTGCAGCGAGCAGTCGCGCTCGCCGAGGTGCCGCACGTTCCCGTGTTCGTCGGCCACAATCTGCACCTCGACGTGGCGGGGATTCTCGAGGTAGCGCTCCAGGTAGACGTTCGCGTTGTCGAAGTACGCCTCGCCCTCGCGCTTCGCGGACTCGAACTCTTCGTCGGCCTCGTCCGGTCCGCGGACGATTTTCATGCCGCGGCCACCGCCCCCACCTTCGGCCTTGATCGCGACCGGGTAGCCGTACTCGTCGCCGAACGCCGTCACTTCGTCGACCGACTCCGCGGGGTCGGTGGTGCCGGGGACGATCGGCACGTCCGCGGCCTCCATCGTCTTCCGCGCCGACGTCTTCTCGCCCAGTTGGGCCATGGCGTCCGCCGACGGCCCCACCCACGTCACACCGTCGGTGTCCTCGACTTTCCCAGCGAACTCGGCGTTCTCCGCGAGGAAGCCGTACCCGGGGTGGATGGCGTCGGCGTCCGCCTGCTCGGCGGCGTCGATGATGGCCTCGTGGTCGAGGTACGAGTCCGCCGCGCGGGCGGGCCCGACGTTGTACGCTTCGTCCGCGTAGCGAACGTGTCCCGAGTGTTTGTCGGCGTCACTGTAGACGGCGACGGTGTCGACGCCGATTTCCTCGCACGCCCGCATCACGCGAACGGCGATTTCGCCGCGGTTCGCGACGAGCACCTTCTCGAACATTCTTGGGCGTTGGTTCTGGGGACGCCCTACTGATACTGTCGGTTCGGAATCGTCCACGCGAATCCGAACCGAGGTTGACGGGACGGGGCGGCGCGGGTCGCCGTAGACCTCACCGACACACCTCGACGCGGTCGCGTTCGACGCCGAGGATTTCGAAACGCGCGCCCGACGGCGCGTGTTCGGCGTCCGTCACGCGGACCTCCCAGCCCTGCACCGCCGCGATGGTGTCGACGATGGCGAGGCCGAACCCCGTGCCGTCCTCGCTGGTCGTGTACCCGCGCTCGAACACGACGTCGCGCTCCGTCTCGGGAATCCCCGGGCCGTCGTCCTCCACGTAGAAGCCGCCGCCGTCGCCCAGTGATCCGACCCGAACAGTGACACCGCCCGAGACGTGTTCGGCGGCGTTACTGAACAGGTTCTCTAGCGTCTCGCGGAACCGGCCGGGGTCGACCTCCAGGGTCGCGAGTTCGCCGTCGAGGACCAGTTCGCAGCCGTCGGTTCGAGCCGTCTGCCACGCCCGGTTGACGACGTCCGCGACGTCCACGACCTCCGGGTCGGCGGCACGACTCCCGTTGCGGGCGAGCCTGAGGACGTCCTCGATGAGCGAGTCCATCCGGTCGAGCGCGTCAAACAGCGGGCCGTACTCCGGGTTCCCGCACGTACAGTCGTCGGTTACGAGTTCGAGGTGTCCGTAGGCGGCGTTCAGGGGGTTCTCCAGGTCGTGGGAGAGGACGCTCGCGAAGTCCTCGAGGCGCTCGTTCTGGCGTTCGAGTTCGCGTTCGCGTTGTTTCTGTTCGCTGATGTCGGTGTAGATGGCGAACACCTCCTCGTCGTGCGCGTCCAGGGTGACCGTGTGCAGGAGGAAGTCGCGGACGCCGTCCGCCGCCTCCCGCCGGACTTCGCGTCCGTCGATGGCTTCCTCCGTGCGCACCTGTTCGGTGACCGCCTCGGGCTCCACCGCCGGGTCCGGCGGTGCGACGACGTCGTCCGGGTTCGACCCGACTATCTCGTCCCCGTCGACCCCGAACACCCGTTCGAAGGTCGGGTTGACCTCGTCGACGACCGGTTCGCCGTTCTCGTAGCGACCGCGACCCACCGCGTGCGGGATGTTCTCGAAGAGCGTCGCGAACCGGTCGCGTTCGGCGCGGAGTTCGCGTTCGGTCACGAACCGATTCAGCGCGACCGCGATGTGGGAGAGCAGGAGTTCCGCGAGTTCGAGGTCGCGGGCCGTGAACCCGGCCACGTCGGAGCTCACGGCCTGGAAGACGCCGTGTGTCCCGACCGGGACGCTGATTCCGGACCGGTAGTCGCTCTCTGCGGGCAGGTAGCCCGCCGCCTGGAGGTCGTCGACGCGGGCGGACTCTCCCGTCCGGTAGGTCTCCGCGCCGAGATTGTCCTCCGTCTGGACCGGCATCTCGCGGTAGATCCCGTCAGAGACGAGCCCCTGAGAGACCGACTTTGGGACGAGACAGCCGTCCTCCACTTTGTCGATTGCACAGAGGTCGAACTCCAGGACCTCCTCGGCAGCCTCGATGGTGAAGTCGAATATCTCCGCCGCCGTCGAGCACGTGCTGACCTCGGTGGCGACGTCGTGGAGCGCGGTTATCTTCTGGTTCGTGCGCGCGACCTCGGTCTCCATCTCCACTCGGTCGGTCACGTCCCGGAAGTACACCGAGAGGCCGTCCTCGGCGGGGAACACGCGCTCCTCGATCCAGGTCCCCGCCCGGAGCGCCGACTCGGCCTGGAACGTCTCCGGTTCCTGCGTCTCGAACGCTCGCTCGTACACTTCGTGGAAGTCGGCGGCGCGTTCCTCGGGGAGGACCGATCGGAGGTCGGTCCCGACGAGGTCGGCGGGGTCCGCTCCGGTGTACTCGGCCGCTTGCTCGTTGATGAAGTCGATGGTCCAGTCCCGGTCGACAGAGAAGAAGGCGTCGCTGATGCGGTCGATGACCTGGGCGAGTTGCTGGTTGGTCTCGGCGGCCTCGCGCTCGGCGCGGTACTGGGCGACGACGTTCTCGATGCGGTTGGCGAGCACTTCGTACTGCTCCTGGCCCGAGTCCTTCTGGAGGTAGTCAGTGACGCCGGCGGAGATGGCCTCGCTCGCGATCTCCTCGCTCCCACGGCCGGTGAACAGGATGAACGGAACGTCGGGGTCGAGGTCTCGGATCTCCTCGAACAGTTCGAGGCCGTTCAGGCGGGGCATGTTGTAGTCGCTGACCACGCAGTCGATGCGGTCGGCGCTCCGGACGTACGATATCGCGTCCGCCGGAGTAGTTTCCGTGTGTGTCGTGATACTATCGCTGACACGTTCGAGGTAGGTGGCCGTGAGGTCCGTGAACGCGGGGTCGTCGTCCACGAGGAGGGCCTGTATGCCGCCGTCCATGCGGCGAACGATTTTACGATATTTGATAAACTATTCGGAACTTGTCTGCAGTTGTTACGTCGTGACCGCTTACACGACGGTCGGCATCAGTTCGGCCTCTGCCTTCCGGAGGTGGTCCGAGACTGTCGACTCCGCGAGGTCCAGTGCCGCGGCCACGTCGGTCAGCGTGGCTTCCCGCGGCACCTCGTAGTAGCCGAGTTCGGTTGCGGTCTCGACGACCTCCCGCTGGCGGGCGGTCAACGCCGCTGCTGGCGTCCGGAAGTGGTCGTACTCGCCGACGCGCTCGACGGTGGTGTCGATGCGCTCGGGGAACGCAGCGAGCATCCCTCGCAGGTCCTCGGGGTCGCCGAGCACGTCGAAGACGGCCTCGCCGTCGTCCGTGTACAGGATCGGCGGCATCACGACGATGCTCGCGCGGGAGAAGGCCAGCATCCACTCCCACTCGCTGTCGGAGGGCTCGGCGTGTACGAAACTGTAGAACGACCTGTCCGTGACCGGCGTCAGGTCGACCCGCTCGACGGCGTCGACGTCCGCGATGCGCTCCCGGTAGGCGTCAATTTCACCGACCGCGCGGAACAGCACCGTCGGCACGTCCCCGACGAAACTCCACGACCAGAGTTCCTGCCGGTGCATCCCCGGATGGTCGACGAGGAAGTTGTGCATCGGGTGGCGCGTCCGGCGCGGGAACCCGAGTCTGACGCGCATGTGCTTCATGCGTGACCACTCACAGCCGGTACATTCACTGCAGTCTACATAAATGGCCTAGGATGGACGCGGCAAGCGCAATCACGCAGGACGACTGAGGCATACACATGATCCAGCGCGCAGACGCAGAGCAGCTGCCCGGTCCCGACGGCTACCCAGTGGTCGGTAGCTTCCTCCAGTTCAGGCGCGACCCGTTCGCGTTCTACGACGCCCTCCGCGAGTACGGCGGCGTCGTCGGCTACCGGATGTTCGGCTACGACATGTGCTCGGTTCTCGACCCCGACGCCGTCGAGGACGTCCTCCTGCACGAGGCCGAGGCCTTCGAGAAACCCGACATGCTCAGCGAGTCCCTGGACGGCTACATGTCCGAGGGCGTCCTCCTGACCGAGGGCGAGCAGTGGCGAGCCCAGCGCGAGCTACTCCAGCCGATGTTCTACCGCGAGCGCATCGAAACCTACGGCGACCTGATGGCAGGCTACGCCGCGGACGCCGCTGTCGACTGGGCTGCGAACGACGAGATCGACGTCCAGTCCGCGGCCTCCGACCTCACGCTCCGCATCCTCGCGCGCACGCTGTTCGACATCGACCTCTCGGAGCGCGCCGGGGTCGTCCGGGAGTTCGCGGACGCCATCCGGGAGATCGGACGCGCGGGCTCACTCGAAACCCAGCTCCCCGACTGGGTGCCACTCCCGTCTCGGCGGCGCCACCGGCGGGCGTTCGAGCGCTTCGACGACGCACTCGACGAGATCATCGAGGAGCGCCGCGCGACACTGAGTAGTGCGGACACGGCCGAGAACAGCGGCGACCCCGACGACCTCCTCTCTCTGCTCCTGGCCGCCGAGTACCCGGACGGCTCGACGCCCTCGGACACGGAGCTCCGCGACCAGTTGATGACGTTCCTGTTCGCCGGTCACGACACGACCTCGCTGGCGTTGACGTGGGCGTTCGTCCTCCTGAACCGTCGTCCCGAGACGTACGAGCGACTCCAGACCGAGGTCGACGGCGTGCTCGCGGACGGCCAGGCCAGTGTCTCGGATCTCGCCGACCTGCAGTACACTGACTGGGTCGCGAAGGAGGTGCTGCGACTCCGGCCGCCGGCCGGCGCGCTGTTCCGCGACACCGTCGAGGACGTCGAACTCGGCGGCTACCGCGTTCCCGAGGGGACGATGGTCGTCCTCCCGCAGTTCGCGGTCCAGACCGACCCCCGGTTCTTCGACGACCCGGATACCTTCCGGCCAGAACGCTGGGCGGACGGCCTCGAGGACGAAATCCCCGATTACGCGTACTTCCCGTTCGGCGGCGGCCCCCGGCACTGCATCGGCATGCGGTTCGCGGCGATGGAACTCCGCCTCGCGCTCGCCACCATCGCCGCGAACGTCGACATCGACATCCAGAATCCGGACGTCGACCCTGACCTCGGCACGCCGTTCGAACCGGCCGAGGACGTGCACGCGGTCGTCACCGAGCGCTGAGCCTCACTCCCGGAGGAACGCCAGCGTCTCGTCGACGACCGCCTGCTCGCGGTCGTCCCCGCGGAACGAGTGGTCCTCGCCCTCGCGGACGACGAGGTCCGCGTCCGGGAGCGCGTCGACAACGCCGCGCGCGTTCTCGACCAGTTCCGGCCGGTCGTCGGCCCCCTGGATGACGAGCACCGGGACGTCCACGTCGGCCAGCCGGGACGGTGCGAATTTCCGTTGCTCGGAGGGCTCGATGAGTTCCTCGAAGGGCGTGTCGAGGGCGTCGTCGAGGCGGTCGGTGTCGCCGAGCGTGAACGTCGCTGGCGCCCACAGCACCGCGCTGTCCACGACGTCCGGGACGTCGGTGAGGGTGACGCCGCCGCCGAAACTCTTGGCGACCACTGCCAGTTCGCTGCAGCCCTCGGCGGCTAGGCGCTCGAGCGCCGCGACGAGTTCGGACTGGAATTCACGGAGCGTCTTTGATTCCAGGTCGTCGGCCGACGGCCACCCCTCGAACCGGAGGACGTACGCGCCGTCGCTGGCGGCTTCCTCGCCGAGCAGGTCGAAGATGTCGCCCCAGGGACCGTGCCCGGCGCCGGGCATCACTGCGATGCCGCGGCCGTCCGGGTCGTCGGGGACCGCCAGTCGAGCCTCGAATTCGTCGCCGTGCGCCGCTAGCTGGAAGGCTTCTGTCTGCACCCTACACACGCTCGCCGCACCCCACAAAATTGTTCGGACGCCGTCAGGTCAGAACCGGTCGCGGCGACCGGCAGCCGTCCAGGCGTCCCGCGGCGCGCCGGTGGGAACGCGGCGAACGTGGCCGTCCAGGCCGGCGATGCGGCCCGCGAACGCCCAGCGGTCGCCGTCCCACGTCGCCTCGCCGTCCTCGGACGCAACGGCTTCGGCTTCGAGGCGCGAGATGTGCGCGCTGACCGCGGCCGCGATGGCCGCGGCCTCCTCGTCGCTGGCGTCGTCCGGGACGTCGATGTCGTAGTCGGTCACAGCCATCACAGCGGGATGTTGCCGTGTTTCTTGTCGGGCGTGTCCTCGCGCTTGCTCGCCAGCATCTCCAGGTCCGCGATGAGCCGTGGCCGGGTCTCGGTGGGTTCGATGACGGCGTCGAGGTAGCCGCGGTCAGCGGCCGTGTACGGGTTCGCGAACTCCTCGCGGTACTCGTCGATGAGCTGTTCGCGGAGTTCGTCGGGGTCGTCGGCGGCCTCGAGTTCGTCGCGGTAGAGCACGTTCACCGCGCCTTTCGGCCCCATCACCGCGATCTCGGCCGTCGGCCACGCGTAGTTGACGTCCGCCCCGATGTGCTTGGACGCCATCACGTCGTAGGCGCCGCCGTAGGCCTTCCGCGTGATGACCGTCAGCAGCGGCACCGACGCCTCGCTGTACGCGTACAGGAGTTTCGCGCCGTGGCGGATGATGCCGTTGTGTTCCTGGTCGGTGCCCGGGAGGAAGCCCGGCACGTCCACGAACGTCAGAATCGGGATGTTGAACGAGTCGCAGAAGCGCACGAACCGGCTGCCCTTCTCCGAGGCGGCGATGTTCAGCGTGCCGGCGTTCACGCGGGGCTGGTTCGCGACGACGCCGATGGAGCGGCCGTCGAGGCGCGCGAACCCGACGACGAGGTTCTTCGCGAAGTTCTCCTGGACCTCGAAGTACGAGCCCTCGTCGACGACACTGTCGATGACGTCGGTCATGTCGTAGGGCTTCCGGGGCTGGTCCGGGACGATGGACTTCAGGGCGTCGTCGCGGCGCTCGGGGTCGTCCCACGGTTCGACCCGCGGCGGGTCCTCGACGTTGTTCTGGGGGAGGTAGGAGAGCAGGCGCTTGATCTGGTCGAGGGCCTCCTCCTCGCTGTCGCAGGCGAAGTGCGCGACGCCGGACTCCGAGGAGTGCGTGGTCGCGCCCCCGAGTTCCTCGAACCCGACCTCCTCGCCGGTGACCGTCTTGATGACGTCGGGCCCGGTGATGAACATGTGGCTGGTGTCTTTCACCATGAAGATGAAGTCCGTGATGGCCGGCGAGTACACCGCGCCGCCCGCACACGGCCCCATGATGGCCGAAATCTGGGGGACGACGCCGCTGGCTTTCTCGTTGCGCGTGAAGATTTCGGCGTACCCGCCGAGGGCGTCGACGCCCTCCTGGATGCGGGCGCCCGCCGAATCGTTCAGCCCGACGACTGGCGCACCGACCTCCATCGCCTTGTCCATCACTTTCGTGACCTTCTCGGCGAACACCTCGCCGAGGCTCCCGCCGAAGACGGTGAAGTCGTGGGCGAACACGAACACCGTGCGGCCGTCGACCTCGCCGTAGCCCGTGACCACGCCGTCGCCGGGAATCTGTTGTTCTTCCATGCCGAAGTTGTGGCTCCGGTGAGTCCTGAGCTGGTCGAACTCGTTGAACGTGCCGTCGTCGAGGAAATACTCGATGCGTTCGCGGGCGGTCAGCTTCCCCTTGTCGTGCTGGGACTCGATTCGGTCCTCGCCGCCGCCGAGGAGTGCGCGCTCTGTCTTCTCGCGCAGTTCCTCGATGCGCTCTTCCATCGTCATCTGATTGTGCGTCGTTTCCCCCACCGACGGCAAAAGGATTCCGAGACGCAGAGGTGTGGACGCCCGGACCCCCAGATTGTGCTAGGGCTGGTCGACCCGGGCGCCGCGGCTGCAGTCACTCCCAGACTGGCTCTATCCGGGCTGCGGGGTAGAGTTCCTCGGCGGTGTACCGTTCGATGGACGGGAACAACGTCCAGCCGTCGTCTCGGCGGACGAAGTTCGAGCAGAGAACGGTCGCGTCGTCGCTGAACTGGGAGATTGCGTGTCGGCACGCGCCACACGGCGTCGTCACGCGGTCGTCGGTGTCCGGGACTGGGCCGGCGACGAGAACCGCATCCAGCATCGTCGACTCGGTCTCCGCGTGCTGCATGTTCGCGATGGCGTGGCGTTCCGCGCAGCAGTCGGCCTGCGTCATCGACGTCTCCAGGGGCGTCCCCTCGTAGACGGTCCCCGTCTCCGAGCGAACGAACGCGTAGAGTTTGTCGTAGTGGCCGGCGGCCCGGCGCTTGCGGGCGTGGTCGCGGATGCGACCGCGCGCTTCGTCCACGAGCTCGCGTTCACTGGCAGACAGCTCCATGGCGCCAGGTACCTACGGGACAGCAAGTGTTTTCGGGTGCTGGTGACCGTCGACAGGAACCGTCCGATGGTTACAGTACAGACCGCGACCGCCGGAGGCCGAGGAACGAGGCGACCGCGACGACGGCGGTGACGACCAGGAGGATGCGTGTCGGGCCGAGCGTGACGCCGAGCAGCGACAGCGGACCGACCGCGACGCCGGCCGCGTCCGCGAGCCCGGAGACGAACGTGAAGATGAGGAACACGGGGATGAACACGCCGACGGCGTACAGCCACGGCGTCGCCAGCGACCGGGCGAACGAGCCGCTGCCGCGCTGCAGTTCCGTGACGGCGTCTGCGCCCAGCACCCACCCGGCGAACAGCATGAAGCCGACGAGGCCGCCGGTCAGCAGGAGGTCCACGAGCGTCCCGGCGACGAAGCCGAAGACCCCCTGGTCGAGCGCGCAGACGGCGCCCGTCACGGCGAACACGCCGGTGAGACTGGTCACGGCGGCGCGGCGCGAGAGGCCGTACTCGTCGACGAGGAACGAGACGGGAATCTCCAGCATCGAGATGGAGGAGGACAGCGCCGCGAGGACGACGACGCCGAAGAAGACGACGCCGACGACCTGGCCATATGGGAGCGCGGCGAACGCGCTGGCGAGACTGACGAACAGCGCGCCCGGGCCGCCGCCACCGGCGCCGACGCCGAGGGCGAAGAGGATGGGAAAGACGACGACGCCGGCGAGCACGCCGACGAACGTGTTGAGCACGGCGATGGCGGTGCCGTCGGCGGCCAGCGAGCGGTCCTCGCCGAGGTACGAGGCGTACGTCAACATGGTGCCGGCGCCGAGCGAGAGCGTGAACAGCGCCTGACCCGCGGCCGCCGGGAGGATGTGCAGGAAGTTCGCCTGCAGGAACGCGATGTCGGGGGAGAGGTAGAACGCGAGGCCCTCGCTGGCGCCGTCGAGCGTGACGCCCCAGGCGGCGAGCGCGAGCAGCAACACGACGATAGCGGGCATCATCAGTTTGGTCGCGCGCTCGATGCCGCGTCGAACCCCGCGCAGGACGATTAGCGCGGTCACGCCGAGGAACAGGAGGTGGAAGCCGACGGCTTCGACGCCGTAGTTGATGCTGTCGAAGTACGCGCCCGGCGCCCCGAAGTACGCGCCCGTGAAACTCCCGGCGAAGTACCGGAGGGTCCACCCGCCGACGACGCTGTAGAAGGATAGCAAGACGACGGCCGTGACGACGAACACGTGGCCGAACGCGGACCACGCAGACGACTCGGAGAGGTCCGAAAGCGCGCCGACGGGGTTGCGCCGGGAGCGCCGACCGATGACGAACTCCGCCAGCAGGCCGGGGACGCCGACCAGCAGGACGACGCCGAGGTAGACGAGGAGGAACGCCGCGCCGCCGTTCTCGCTTGTCATCCACGGGAACCGCCAGAGGTTCCCGAGACCGACGGCAGACCCGACGGCCGCGAGGATGAACCCGATTCGCGTCTGCCAGGACTCGCGTGTCATTGCCACAGCGTAGCAACCTCCCGCATTTGAGCGTTGCGACCGAGGAACAGTCAGCCGCCAGAATTGTCGGCGTAACGAGCCTGATAATACGTTATAGAATTTCGAACCGTGGGCCAGTTAGGCGTTTCGTCGAGGATTCCTAGCCGAGAATCACCGCGGACTCCAGAATCTGGGCCTTGATCAGCAGGTCCTGGACGCCGAGGACGAGCGTGAGGCCGATGCCGACGGGGATGACGACCCGCACCCACCAGAGCCACAGCGTGACGAAGCCGCCGCCCAGGGAGGTCCCCATGCCGAGTTCCTCCGAGGCGGAGTCGAAGGCCACCCAGCCGACGAACAGCGCGAACAGCAACACGACGAACGGGAGCAGGAAGCTGAACACGACGTCGTTATACCAGCCGAGCGTCCCGGTGTCGAGCGCCGTCGGGACGCCGAGCGCGAAGATGGCCGCACCGAGCCCGGTCGCGACGGTCCGGCGGCTGTAGTCGTAGTTGTCGACGACGTACGACGTCGGCGTCTCGAGGAGGCTGATGGCGCTGGAGAGCGCTGCCAGCAGCAGTACGAAGAAGAACGCGGCGCCGAGCAGTGCGCCGCCGGGGAGCTGGCCGAACGCGCCGGCGAGGCTGACGAACGCCGTGCCGACGCCCCCGGAACCGGGTTCGACGCCGATGGCGAACAGCACCGGGAAGACGACGAAACCGGCCAGCAGCGCGACGAGCGTGTTGATGACGACGATGGCGGCACCGTCGGCCGGCAGGCTGTCGTCACGTCCGAGGTACGAGGCGTACGCGATCATCACGCTGAACCCGAGTGACAGCGTGAAGAAGGCCTGGCCGACTGCGGACGGAACGATGGTCGCGATGTTCTCGGAGAGATACTGGAAGTCCGGCGAGAGATAGTACTCGTAGCCGGCGGCCGCGCCGTCGAGCGTGAACCCCCAGACGGCGAGCCCGAGGAGCAACACGAGAATCGCTGGAATCATCACCTTGGTCGCGCGCTCGATGCCGCTCTGGACGCCGAACGCGACGATGGCGACGGTGATGGCCATGAAGACGGCGTGCGTGCCGACTGCCAGCGGGCCGGCAGACACCGACCCGAAGAACGCGCCCGCTTCACCGAAGTACGCGCCGGTGGCGCTCCCGGCGATGTAGCTGAGCACCCAGCCGCCGATGACGCTGTAGAACGCGAGTGTCACCATCGACCCGATGACGCCGAGCGTGCCGGCGAACGACCAGCTCCCGAACCCGAGTTCGCTGAACGCCGAAATCGGATTCTTGTTGCTCCGGCGGCCGATGACGAACTCCATCAGCATTGCCGGGAAACCGAACAGGAAGACGATCGCGAGGTAGACGACGAGGAACGCCGCGCCGCCGTTTGACCCCGTCTGGAACGGGAACGACCAGATGTTCCCGAGGCCGACGGCGCTCCCCACGGCGGCGAAAATGAAGCCGACCCTCGTTGTCCACGTTTCTCGTTCTGCCATGGTCTATCACGGCATACCAGGGGAGTTAGTTAAAAATAATTCGGATTCGCAGCTATAACCTCGTCAACAAGAACTGAGGCCGGCAGCAGAGGTGAAATCTTTCTGAGTATTTCAACTGCGTGACTGACCGCGAGTCAGGCCTCGCCGTAGACCGGGACCGCGGCGCCGCTGGTCGGCGGCGTCGCGTCCGACGCCAGCGTCAGCACGACGCGTGCGATGTCCGCTGGGTCGACCCACGAGTCGTGGTCCGCGTCGGGCAGCATCTCGCGGTTCGCGGGCGTATCGATGACCGACGGCATCACCGCGTTCGCGCGCACCTCGCCCCTGTTCTCCTCGGCAATCGTCTCCGTGAGCAGGCGCACGCCGGCCTTCGACGCGCGGTACGGCCCGTCGCCCTCACCGCCTTCCAGGGACGCTCGCGCAGATACGGAGACGATGGCGCCCGACGAGTCGCGGAGGTGCTGGATCGCGTGCTTGCTCGCGAGGAACATCGTCTTGAGGTTCACGTCGAACACGGTGTCGAAGGTCTCGACGTCCGTCTCGTCGATTGGGCTCCCGCCTTTCCACATTCCGGCGACGTTGCAGAGGCACTCGAGGCTCCCGTGCGCGTCGACGACGGCGTTCACGACGCGTTCGGCCGCGTCCTCGTCGGTGAGGTCCCCCCGGTAGAACGCGACCTCGCCGCGGTCGAGTTCGGTGTCCTCGCCCGGTTCCACGACGTCAGTGCCACAGACAGTCGCGCCGGCGTCCTGGAACGCCCGACACACCGCGCTACCGAGCGCGCCCGACGCACCGGTCACCAGCACGACGTCGCCGTCGAAGTCGAACTCCGCGTGCATACCACTCACACGGACCGCCAGCACCGTAAACGTACCCGGCGACCCGGACGAACAATTCAGGCCGACTACAGAACTGCGCTCCTGCAGTCATTTAAGTGCCAGAACCACGCAGTGGTCGGTATGAACGCCGACAATCGCCTCGCGCTCGGCGGCGGCCTCCTGGTCGCGCTCACGGCCGCCGTCAGCGTCCTCGCGTACCCCGAGATGCCCGCCGAGATGGCGACCCACTGGAACGCCAGCGGCGACGTCGACGGCACGATGTCCCGAACGCTCGCCCTCGCGCTGCTGCCCGCGCTCACCGCGCTCACGCTCGGGTTCTTCCTCGCGTTGCCGCGCGTGGACCCACGGAACGACTACGAGGACTTCCGGTTCGCGTACGACGCGCTCGCACTGTCGACGCTCGGCTTCCTCGCGTACGTCCACGCTATCGTCGTGCTCGTCAACGCAGGCTCCGACCTCGGCGTCCTTCAGGCGCTGGCGCCCGCTCTCGGCGGCATCTACGTCGTCGCCGGGTACGTCACGGAGCGCGCGGAGCAGAACTGGTTCGTCGGCGTGCGCACCCCGTGGACCCTCGAAGACGAGGACGTCTGGCGACAGACGAACGACGCCGTCGCCACCCTCCTGAAGCTGGGCGGCGTCGTCGCCGCGGCCGGATTCTTCCGCCCCGCGTACGCGCTCGTCCTCGTCGTCGTCCCAGTCGTCGCGGTGGCCGTGGGTTCGGTCGCGTACTCCTATCACCTCTACGAGCGCGCGGCCTGACTCCCGTCCGGGGCTGCTCGACGCTCGCGGACACTCGCTGCGCTCGGCGCTGAGGGCCGCTCTCGTCGTTCCGGCCGGTGGGCGCGACCCAGGCGAAACGGGCACGAATGGTGGCCTTTATGCGAACAGCGAACAGCCTTTCGAGTGCAAAATGAAGCTCCACGAGTACCAGGCGAAGCAAGTCTTCGCCGAGGCGGGTATCCCGACCCCAGGGTCGGCGCTCGCCACGTCCGTCGACGAGGTCGTCGAGGTCGCCGAGGACCTCGGCTACCCCGTCGCAGTGAAAGCGCAGGTACACGTCGGCGGCCGCGGAAAGGCCGGCGGCATCAAACTCGTCGAAGACGCAGACGAGGCCCGGGAGGCCGCCGAGTCCATCCTCGGCATGGACCTCAAGGGCTACACCGTCGAGAAGGTCCTCGTCGAGGAGGCCGTCGACTTCACGAACGAACTGTACGTCGGCGTGACGATGGACCGCGGCGAAGGCAAGCCCGTCGTTATGGTCTCCGAGCGCGGCGGCGTCGACATCGAGCAGGTCGCCGAGGAGGACCCCGAGGCCATCGTCCGCGAGCACGTCGACCCCGCGTTCGGCCTGCACGCCTACCAGGCGCGGAAAGCCGTCTACGACGCCGACATCCCGCAGTCGGTCGCCCGCGACGTCGCGAGCGTCGTCTCGACGCTGTACGACCTCTTCGAGGAGCGCGACGGCAGCGACGTCGAAATCAACCCGCTGATGGTCACCAGCGACGACGACGTCGTCGCGGCGGACGCAGTGATGAACATCGACGAGGACGCGCTGTTCAGGCAGCCCGAACTCGCCGAGATGGAGGAGGAAGCCGCCGAGGACGACCTGGAAGCCAAAGCCAACGAGTACGGCTTCGACTACGTTCGCCTCGACGGCAACGTGGGCATCATCGGGAACGGCGCCGGTCTCGTGATGACGACGCTGGACCTCGTGGACTACTACGGCGGCGAGCCCGCGAACTTCCTGGACATCGGCGGCGGCGCGAAGGCCGAACGCGTCACGAACGCCCTGGACATGGTGTTCAGCGACGAGAACGTCGACAGCGTCGTGTTCAACATCTTCGGCGGCATCACCCGCGGCGACGAGGTCGCGAAGGGCATCAACGCCGCGCTCGAACAGTTCGACGAGATCCCGAAACCGGTCGTCGTCCGCCTCGCCGGCACGAACGCCGCGGAGGGCCGCGAAATCCTGAACGACGACCTTGTCACCGTCGAGGAAACGCTCGAGGGCGCCGTGCAGCGCGCCGTCGAATTCGCGAACGAGGAGGCAGACCAATGAGCATTCTAGTCGACGACGACACTCGCGTCGTGGTGCAGGGCATCACGGGCGGGGAAGGCAAGTTCCACGCCGAACAGATGATCGAGTACGGGACGAACGTCGTCGCGGGCGCGGTCCCCGGCAAGGGCGGCCAGGAGGTCGCCGGCGTTCCCGTCTACGACACCGTCGACCAGGCCGTCGAGGCCGAGGACGCCGACGCGTCGGTCGTCTTCGTCCCGCCGGCGTTCGCGGCGGACGCCATCTTCGAGGGGCTCGACACCGACCTCGACCTCGTTGTCGCCATCACCGAGGGCATCCCCACGCAGGACATGGCGAAGGTGTACAAGCGCCTCACCGAGGTCGACACCCGCCTCATCGGGCCGAACTGCCCGGGCATCATCACGCCCGGCGAGGCGAAACTCGGCATCCTCCCCGGCAACATCTTCGAGTCAGGGAACGTCGGCCTCGTCTCCCGCTCCGGGACCCTGACCTACCAGGTCGTCGACTCCCTCACGTCGCGTGGCATCGGCCAGACCACCGCCATCGGCATCGGCGGCGACCCCATCATCGGGACGGACTTCATCGACGCCCTGGAGCTGTTCGAGAACGACCCGGACACGCACGCGGTCGTGATGTGCGGCGAGATCGGCGGCGAGGACGAGGAGGAGGCCGCCGAGTACATCGCGCAGAACATGGACACGCCGGTCGCCGGCTTCATCGCGGGCCGCACCGCGCCGCCGGGCAAGCGCATGGGCCACGCGGGCGCCATCGTCTCCGGCAGCGGCACCGGCACTGCGGAGTCGAAGATCAACGCGCTGAACGACGCGGGCGTCCCCGTCGGCGACACCCCCGAGGAGGTCGCCGACAGCATCGAAGACCTGCTGTAATCGGCGCCCAACCGGTTTTCGTCGCGCACGACCACGTTCTTCGCGGTTGCTGTTCGTTCGGGTCGAACACGGCGTACGGACTCCACGACCAGGTGGTGCTGTGCAGAAAGCGTGAGGACGGAAGGTGCAGGCCGCGGCACGCTCGGCTTCCCCGTGGACCGAGGTAGACGACCTGGCGTGTGAACGTTTGTCTCGCTCCGGGTTAGGTCCATCGGCTGCGGGAAAGATTTCTGGTTCGAGCGAATACCGTCCGTAGAACCGCAGCGAGACGACGCTTAATCGACGTAAACTCGGTTTAACCGACGCAAACCGTGGTCCACGGAGTTCCCGGTTTATACTTCCGTGGGTTGACCAGTCAACCGCAATGACCACCACTTCCCCCCGCACGAGCCTCACGGAGTTCTGCGAGGACTGCAGCCGAGAGACCAGTCACGCGGTCACGATTCAGCTTCGCGTCGAGAACGCGGACGCCGACCACGCGAAGTGCTCGCGGGAACCGTACCGCGTGAGCAAGTGCCTGACCTGCGAAGCGAGCAGCGCCCGCCGCATGAACGACGCCTGACGCTACCAGACTCCCCCGCCGCGCCTCACTCTGACCCCCTGACGCCACCCGAGTCTTCGCCGCACCCCGCCCTGATTCGGCGGGCGAAACGCCTACGTGACGGGGCGCAGACGATGGAGTGAATGGAGACCACGCACCGCGTGCACGTCGGCGACGCCCGGGACCTGCCGCTGGCCGACGACAGCGTGGCGCTCGTCGTGACCTCACCGCCGTACCCCATGATCGAGATGTGGGACGACGTGTTCGCCTCCCTGGACCCAGAGATCGGGGACGCGCTCGACGCGAACGACGGTGACCGCGCCCACGACAAGATGTTGTCCGTCCTCGACGACGCGTGGGCGGAGGTCGCGCGCGTCCTCGAACCCGGCGGTATCGCCGTCGTGAACGTCGGCGACGCGACCCGCACCCTCGACCGGTTCCGCGTCTACGACAACCACGCCCGCATCACTGCCGCATTCGAGGCGCTGGGCCTCGACCCGCTGCCCGGCGTGCTGTGGCGGAAACCCGCGAACTCCGCGGCGAAGTTCATGGGCAGCGGGATGGTGCCGCCGAACGCGTACGTCACGCTCGAACGCGAACACCTGCTCGTGTTCCGGAACGGCGAGCGCCGGGCGTTCGACCCGGGCGCACAGCGCCGGTACGAGGCAGCGTACTTCTGGGAGGAACGCAACCGCTGGTTCTCGGACGTCTGGGACGACCTGAACGGCAAACGCCAGACGCTGTCGGACCCGGACCTGCGCGAGCGCTCGGGTGCGTTCCCGCTGGAACTCCCCTATCGTCTCGTGAACATGTACTCCGTGTACGGCGACACCGTCCTCGACCCGTTCTGGGGGACGGGCACGACGAGCCTCGCGGCCGCCGTCGCCGGCCGGAGTTCCGTCGGCGTGGAACGCGACCCCGCGCTCGCGTCCGCCTTCGACACCCGTATCGAAGCCGCGCCCGCGCTCTCCCGGGACCTCGCCGCGGAGCGACTCGCCGCCCACCGCGAGTACGTCCGCGACTCCGGGGACGACTTCGAGTACGACGCCGAACACTACGAGACGCCGGTCCGCACCAACCAGGAGCGCCGCATCCGGTTCTACGAGGTGACTGCCGTCGCGGAGACTGACCGGGGATGGCGGCTCACGCACGACCCCTTCGAGGGCTGATTAGCCTCGGAGCGCGTCCTCGATGGCGTCCGCGAGCCGGGCAGCCGCGCCGTCAACGCGGTCGAGTCCGAGCCACGGCTCCACGAGTTCCAGTTCCATCAGGACGAACTCGCCGTCGCGAAGCACACCGTCGACGCGGGCGTACGGGAGCGCCGACGGCGGAACGCCCACCGCGTCACCGACTGCAGCGAGCGCCGCGCTCGCGTCCTCGATGGTCGACGCCGCGGGCTCGTACTGCGTAATCGTCGCGTCGAACGCCGGATGCGCGCGGAAGTCGCCGGCCGCGGGGTCCCGGCGGAACGCGTGACTGAACGCGCCGCCGAAGAACACCAGGGAGCGTTCGCCGTCCCGGATTTCGGGCGCGAACCGCTGGACGAGCACGTCGCCGTCGGTGACCATCGACGCGAAGCGATGCTGGTGGTCGGCGGCCTCGGCCCGGGTCGTCCGCCACGTATCGGTCGAACTCGTGCCGATAGCGGGCTTCACGACCGCGTCCTCCCAGCCTCGTTTGTCGAGGACGTCCGGGAGGCGCGTGCCGTCACTGGCCTCGACGAACGCCGTCTCGAGTACCGGCACGCCGGCGGCTGCGAGGTCCCGGAGGTAGAACTTGTGGACGCTCCACCGCAGCGCATCGAGCGGGTTCTGGACCGACACACCCGCGTCCGCCAGGGCGTCCAGCCACGCCCGGAAGTCGTCGATGCGCTCGTGGTAGTCCCAGCAGGACCGGAACACCACGACGTCGAAGTCACGCTGGTCGTCGGTCGTCCACACGACTGGCTGTGCATTCGCCCCGCGCGCCTCCAGTTCCGCGGCCAGCTGTCGGCCGCCCTCGTGCAACTCCGGGACGCGCGGGCCAGTCACGATGCCGACGCGCGTCGAGTCGAGTACGCTCACGACTGTGAATCCGGCAGCGCGGCACTAATAGGCTCGCTGAACGCCAGTCACGTAATCAGTATTATATTTCTGGCCTGGTGGTCGCTGGGGTGCTCGCGACGCGGCCAGCGTGCCTGCACGGCAGTCAGGGAACTCGGGGATGAACGGACAGCGCTGTGAGTGAGACGCCGGCGAATCGCGGCCGTCGGTGCCGATACGTCGATGGACCAGATTTGCCCGTTCGGGACCTCAGAATGCGGGCAGCGCGCAGAGCCACAACAGCCTTTGTTAGTCAGCACCAAGGTTCTAGGGTGATTCATGACTGTATCAGACCTGATGCGTGAGGAAGTAGTCACCGCCAGCCCGGACGAATCAGTCCGAACCGTCGCGGAGCGGATGCGCGACGAGACCGTGGGCAGCGTCGTAGTGGTCGAAGACGGCCGACCCACGGGCATCATCACGGACCGCGACCTCGCGACGCGCATCATCGCCGAGGGCGAGGACCCAGAAACCCGAGCCGCCATGGACGTCATGACGCGGAACCCCGCGACCGTCACAGCGGACGCCGGTGTCCGCGAACTCTGCGACCAGATGGCCGACGCGTGCGTCCGCCGGATGCCCGTCGTCGACTACGAGGGCAACCTCGCCGGCATCATCACGCACGACGACCTCAACACCCTGCTCGCGGACGAACAGCGCGAACTCGCGGCAGTGATCGCCGCGGAGTCACCGCCCTACTGATTGCCCCCGCTTTCTTTGCGCTGTCGTAACTCTGACCGGCGTCTCACCGCGTAGTTGGCACTGCCTACCGGCCCGCGCGCTTGCATGGAGGAGTCGACAGACACCGAACACGTGGATTGTCGCCACCGAGGATAGTCGAGAAACACCGAACACGCGGGTTGTCACTACCTGGTATCGACGCGCAGCCACTGGACACGTACGTCTCTGTAACCGGGCAGCGAGGCGCTCACATTCCGTAAAAACCATTAATCCGGTAGGAGGCGCCTACCAGAGTGTCCCATGTCCCATGTCCAGTAGCGCTACCGTCGCACGGGTCGCCGTGCTCTTCGTTCGGGTGTCCCGCGACGCACTCGTGGCACTCGGCATCGTCGCCGACGAATCCGTCGGATTCCTGGCGGAGTTCGCCGACGGGACGTTCCGTCTCGCTCGAGCAGTCGCGTTCTGGACCGCCGTCCTCACGCCGCTGCTCCTCCTCTGGCTGCTGTTCCAGCGGTCACCCGTACTCTCGGACCCGGTCGCCGTCCTCAAGCTCGTGACCGTGAACGTCACCGCGCTCGTGGCCGGCCACGGCTACGGCGAATCCCCGCATCGCGAAGAGTGAAGACGCCAGAACCGCTCGCGGCCAGTCGGGACATCCAGCACTCTGACCCCGAACCCCACTCTCTGACTGCAGCGTGACGCCAGCGCGAAGCCAGCAGTAAGTGTTCGTTAATTTAGTAGTGAAGGCTTTCAGCCGGAGTGGCGACGCGCATCTGTGTCTCGTCGAACCGACTGAACACGTAGATGCCAAGCGGCATCCCGACGAGGGGACCGGCGGCGGGGACGAACCACTTCTCCCAGTCGAACGCGTCCCGGACGCTCCACCAGACGCCGGTGTCGGCCACCACCGCCGTTGCCGTGAAGATAATCGACGCGCTCGAGGGCGACCGAAACAGCGGCATTATGCCCATCGACACCTGTGCGAGGGCGAACCCGGCAATCCCGTGAACGGCGGCCGCGAAGAGGATGACGACCGCAGACAGCCCGGTCGTTACCCAGTCACTCGTCATCGGCACTTCCTCCACGAACGAGTCAGTGGGCGCATCTCTGTGGACGGTGGTACTACGTTCAACTTTGGAATGCCCGCCCCGGAGAGCCAAAATGAGACATCCCCCAGTCAGACTCCGTAATCGCTCTCAGGGCAGGGCAAGGTCTGTGTGTCCAACTCGGGAGTGTGGGTCTCTGACGCGGAGTCCGGTCTCCCGCGATACAGTGACGGCAGATGGAGTTGTGTGGTGTTTCGGATATTGGCCACAAGCCATGACCAGCAGGAGAGCGTATCTGCAATCCCGCCACTATGAACGAGAACGCCATCGGTGAGTGGACGTCCATCGGTGGGGGGCCTGCCAGCGACGGCACGGGCGCCCCGGACGTGGTCTTTGCTCACGTCAGCGATCTCCACGGGCAGCTAACGCCGCGCTACCAGGTCTACTACGACAATCCGACGTCGGCGCCGAACTTCGACTTCGGAGACGACGACCGCGTCATCGAACGCGCTGGCGGGATTCCCCTGCTCGCGGCCAAACTCGACGAACTCCGGGAGAACCACGAGGTTCGTACGCTCATGAGTGGCGACACGTTCCACGGCTCCGCCGTGACCACCTACACCAACGGGCGAGGGATGCTCGATCCCGTCAACGAGCACGTCGCGCCCGACGTCTACGTCCCCGGCAACTGGGACTACTCGAACGAAGCCGCCGAGGACGGCAACTTCGTGGCGCTGATGGACGACCTCGACGCTCCGATTCTCGCGAACAACCTCTACGACCGGGAGACCGACGAGCGGTTGTACGACGCGTACCGCATCTTCGAGGTCGACGGCCTCTCCGTGGGCGTCGTCGGGATGACGAACGTCTACGTCGACCGGATGGCACCAGCGTTCTACGAGGAGAAGTATCGCTTCGGCAAGCACCCCGCACTCCTCGAAGAATCCGCACGGGCCGCCCGCGAGGACGGCGCGGACGTCGTGGTGGCTGTCACCGAGATCGGCCTCCCGTGGATGGTCCAAGCTGCCAAGGACTGTACGAGCGTGGACGTGATGTTCAGCGCCCACACTCACGAGTACACATACGACCCCATCGTCGTCGAGGAGACCGAAACAGTCGTCGTCGAATCCGGCATGGGCGAGGCGCTCGGCCGCGTGGACCTCCGCGTCCAGGACGGGGAGATGCAGTTCCGTCACCACCTCTACTGCCTGACCGAAGACGGCGAGCACACCCCGAAACCGGACACTGACGCACAGGAGACGGTCGAATCGGTGCGTGCACCCTTCTTTGAGGACGACCCGGGATTCGAGCGAGGGGCCGGCACGCTCGAGGAGTGCCTGGACACGGTCGTCGGGCGGACGGAAACGCCGCTTTACCGACAGTCGTTCCTCGAGAGTGCCTGGAACACGCTGTTCAACGACGCGCTCCGGGCGCACTTCGAGACTGATCTCGCCGCCTCACACGGGTTCCGGTACGGGACCGCTATCCCGCCCGGAGAGATCACGCTCGGTGAACTGTACACGTTCTTCCCGATGGCGACGCCCGTCGCCAGTGGTGTCGCGTACGGTCAGCAACTCACGAGTCACATGGAGGCGTTCCTCGAAGACAACTTCACGCCGTACCCCTACGACCAGGAGGACGGTCGGGTCCGAAACTTCTCCTCGAACGTCGAGGTGACCGTCGACCCGACCGCCAAGCGCGGCCGTCGCCTCGTCGAGATGCGAATCGGCGGCGAGCCGGTCGACCAGGAGGAGACGTACTCGGTGGCGACGTTCCGCCGGCCCGGTGACCCCGAACGCGACCTCGGCAACTGCGGGTTCCCGTTCCAGGACGTCGAGGTCGAGGACGGGACGATACCGGTCGACGTCATCGTCGAGTACCTCGAGGAACACTCGCCGGTCGACTACGAAGTGATGGGGCTGGTCGAGACCGCCGACGATGGCGGCCGGGCCCAGAACACGCCCGCAGACGGGCCGTATCCGTTCATCCAGCCCGGCGTCGACTACACGGCCGGCGAGGCGTACTGCGAGACGTCCATGATTCCGCGCGGAAACGCGTTCCCCGAAGAAGGGCGTAATCGAACGCGCTAGGCGGCGACAGCGCACTCGACAGTCCTGACGAGGCGCGAACTCGACACGACACAGGTGAGATACGATGGTCAAAAACATTACTGCGGAACGACTTGCGGACAAGATCGACGCCGACGAACAGTTCACGCTCATCGACACGCGTCCCGAAGACAGCTTCGAAGCCTGGCACGTGCGCGACGCAGAGAACGTTCCGTATGATCCTGACGAAGGGGTGAGCGAGGACCAACTGAACGAGGTGAACGCACTGGTCGACGGCCGGCCGGTCGTCGCTATCTGCGGAAAGGGGTTGACGTCGACGCCGTTCGCGTTCGAACTCGACGAACACGGCTACGACGACGTCTCGGTCGTCACCGGCGGCATGGAGGAGTGGAGCAAACTCTACGAGGCCGCCCCCATCGAGACGTCCAGCGACGACCTCGTCGTTCGGCAGGTCCAGCGCCGAGCGAAGGGCTGTCTCGGCTACGTCGTCGGCTCGAAAGCGGCCGAAGCGGCCGTCGTGGTCGATGCGACCAGGCAGACTGACCGGTTCAAAGTCGCTGCCCAGGACGCTGGGCTCTCCATAACGCGCGTGCTCGATACGCACGTCCACGCCGACCACGTCTCCGGCAGTCGGGCGCTCGCCGACGAGGTCGGCGTCCCCTATCACCTCGGTGACGCAGCCAGCGAGCGCGGTGTCGAGTACGAATACGAACCGCTGTCGGATGGAGCGGTCATCGAAGTCGGCGACGTCGAGATTGAGGCGCTCCACGCGCCTGGCCACACCTCCGAGATGCTGAACTACCTCGTCGACGGCGAACTCCTGTTGACCGGCGATACGCTGTTCGTCGACTCGGTCGGGCGGACGGAACTCCAGTTCGGCGAGGACGACGCCTCGCGTGGAGCGGAACTGCTGTACGACTCACTCCACGAGACGATCCTCGACCGCGCGAGCGACACGACGATTCTGCCGGGCCATCTCACCGTTACGAGTGACGGGCGCTACGAGAACGGGTCACCCGGCGAACCCCTCGAGGCGCGGCTTGGCGATCTGCGCGAGGGACTCGAATTCCTCGGACTCGACCGCGAGGCGTTCGTCGAGCGGTTGACTGAGGATACCCCGGAGAAGCCCCCGAACTACGGGACTGTCATCGCTATCAACACCGGCAGAGAGACCGTCGGTGACGAGGGCGAGGCGACGGAACTCGAACTGGGGCCGAACAACTGTGCCGCATAGCGACCAGAGCCCGCTCTCCCGTCGGAGACCTCTAGGGACGGAATCGACCACCTTCGGACCGCTCGCGGGCTGTGCCAGTCAGCGACCGGGCACCGACGACGGCTGACGTCGTTTTTCGTACTCGCGTCCGCACTGGCCTAGAGTGCGAGGGCAACCCGGACGTCGTCGGGATGCACCTCGCGTCGCTCGGCGCCGCGTCTTGCAGGGCTCAACTCCGCCGGACCCACACACTTCGCCGCGACGTAGCCAGCGACAGCCGACGCTGGCTGGCGTCGGTTCGTAGAGAAGTGGGTCGGGGCGGATTCGAACCGCCGACCTGCTCCGTGTGAAGGAGCCGTCATAACCGGACTAGACCACCGACCCACGCATCACGTACTACCCGCAGGCCGCCATTAAGGCTTGCGTTTAGGAGTGCCGGTGACGCTTGTAGCCAGCTTCGCCCAAGGGACAGAACCGTCCGTGGCGTGCCGGAATCAGTATATTTTTGTGTATTTAGGTAAACCTAAAACCGTGCGGCGGGCGTCGCCGGCCGTCCGTCCGCGTCTGTCCCAGTAGACTGCACCGTCGGCACCAACCAGGTCCCACACAGGGACCGAAGGCATCACCTCGTCCGCGCGCCGTCAGTACGACGGCGACTCCTCGCGGACACCCGCTCTCTCGTTCGCCAGCCGCGCGAACACGAACAGCGCGTCCGACAGCCGATTCAGGTACGCGATTGCCGTCTCGTTGACGTCGTCCTCGTGGTCCGCGAGCGCGACGGCGCGGCGCTCCGCGCGCCGACACACGGACCGCGCGTGGTGGAGCGTCGCTCCGGCCTCGCTGCCACCGGGCAAGATGAACGACTCCAGCGGGTCCAATTGCTCCTCGCAGGCGTCGATCCAGTCCTCGACGGCCTCGACGTGCTCCTCGGTGACCACCGGGTCGCCCTCCTCCGGTTCGGGGTTCGCGAAGTCCGCTTGCACGATGTGGAGGTGGTTCTGGGTCGACTCCAGGTAGTCGTCGAGTTCGTCGACGCCGGTGGGCCGAACCGTCCCGACGAGCGCGTTCACTTCGTCCACCGTGCCGTAGGCCTCGATGCGCGGACTCGTCTTCGACACCCGGGTCATGTCCCGGAGGTCGGTCTCGCCCGCGTCGCCCCGGCGCGTGTAGATCTTCATGCTACCGTCGTCTCGACGTACGTCAGGATGTTCTGGCTTTCTGCCATCGTCACGCCGCGCTCGTCGTCCACGAGCACGGGGACGCCGCGCTGGCCGCTCACGCGCCTGACCTCGTCGCGCTGGCTGTGCAGCGCGTCCACCCACTCCGTCTCGTACTCGATGCCGTGGTCGTCGAGGGCGTCCGCGACCGTCTCGCAGTACGGGCAGCCCTCCAGCTCGTAGAGCGTCAATCCCATACTACGAGTTGGCGGCCAGCCACCAAAGTAGTTGGCCGACCCGAACGAATTTCAGCGGGCACTGCATCGATACCGCGCATGGCAGACCTCTTCGAGACGACCTTCCAGGTGGGGGAGGTCGTCGCAGCCGAACCGTTCCCGGACGCGCGGAAACCGGAGCTCGCGAAACTCGAAATCGACCTCGGCGACGGTCGGAAATCGCACAGCGATTCTGCGGACGACAACGTGCAGTCGGCCGCCCAGACCGGCTACAACTACGACGCCGAGGACCTGGTCGGCCGCCAGGTCCTCTGTGCGACGAACCTCGGCACCGTGAACGTCGCGGGCTACGAGTCCGAAGTCCTCACCGTCGGCGTCCCCGACGAGGACGGCAACCCCGTGCTGGTCGCGCCGGACGAGGACGTCCCACTGGGCGGCGAGCTCTACTGACTACCCGATTCCGCCCACGTCGACCCCGGAGAACAGCACCACCCTGGACCGAAAATGTGGAAGTCCGGGCTGCTACTGTGTGCGCTCGCGGCGGGGCCTGGACTCCGTGGACGTCTCGAGGTCCGGGTCCGGGTGCGCGTACGAGAAGCGGGGGTCGGCGGCCGTCGGGAGCGCCCCGTGGGTCACGAGGAACGCGTGGACGCCGCTGCGGCCGCCGAAGTCGCCGCGGTGCCAGAAGAACACGCCCGGAATGTGCGCGACGTCGACGCTCGCGTCGTACTCCACGGTCCCGTCGAGGTAGTCAGCGGTCACTTCCGTGAGTTCGGGGTTCACGTCCGTCGCCGTGTACGTCCCGCTCAACTGGGGTGCGTGCTGTGCCGCGAGGACCGCGAAGTGGACGCGCTCGTCGAAGTCGTCCAGGGCGTGTCGCTGTCCGAACCTGCCCTGGAAGGGGTTCTGGAGGTAGCCGAACCCGTACCGCCACTTGCCGCCGCGGAGGATGCCGTGGTAGACCGTTTCCGGGTCGAGACGCATCCCGGCGACGCGGCGCCCGGCGTCCGCGGCGTCGGCGGCGAGCGCACCGTGGACGTTCAGCCAGAACGCTTTCGCCGCGCGCTCGTCGTCCCCGAGCACGGCGAGCACGGATTCGTCGAGACGCGCCAGCGACGTGAACAGGTCGTCCGTCCGGTTGCCGTGGTGGACGGCGTGCAGGAGTCGCTGTGAGGCCGCGACGAGGTCGTGTGGCGTCGTCGTGTCGGCGTTCGCGGCGAACACGCGACTCACCCCTCACCCACCAGTATCGTGGTGCGTGTTGACATACCAAACAGTTTCGTCGCGCGCTACTAACCTCTATCGGCGACCCCGACGAGAACTGGTGTCTAAGGGCAGGGAAGTGGTCGATACGGGGTCAGCGCGTTCAGTAATCGCTCGATTCGATGACCTCGTAGCCGACGTTCTGCTCGCGCAGCGGGTCGGTGTGGTCGGAGAGGCGTTCAGTCGTCGCGACCAGTAACACCGAGAGTCCCCTGCTCGCGGCTTCCGGGACGGCGGCGACGGTGCCGAACCGGATGTCGGGGTCCGCCCCCGCGTCCCGGACGGCGACCAGCGCTTCCACGCCCGCGGCCGCGACCAGGTCGTGGTCGGCGATGCGGTCCGCAACGGCGTCCGTCGGGAGCGCGCGACTCCCCCCTTCCTTGACCGGCGGCGTCGACAGCACCGTGACCTCGCCGGGTTCGTAGTCCAGCATCCCCTCGAACTCGGCCGCGCCGACGTCCTGCCCGGGTTCGGCGTCCGTGACCGCGACGGCCGTCGCGCTCCCGACGTCGCCGGGGGTCGCGTGCATCACGCCATCGCGCATCGTGAGCGAGACGCGGTCGCCCTCCTCGATGGCGGCGGTGGCGATAGCGGTGTCGACGTCCACTTCCTCGATGACGTTCTCGGAGACGTACTCCAGGAACGACCGGAGGTCGTCGGTCTGGGAGATGAGCCAGTCGACGCCCTCCTTGGTGACCTCGTAGCGGCCGCGGCCGTGTTTGCGGACGTGGCCCTCCTCGACGAGGTCGCCGAGGTAGTCGCTGACGGCCTGCGCGGTGACGCCGATGGCGTCCGCGATCTCCTGCTGGCTGACCGCGGGCTGGCGCTCGGCGATCTCGACGAGTATCTGGTAGCGCGTGGCGTTGCGCTTGCTCCGGAGTACCCCCAGTTCTCCCGAGGTGGACGAGTCGGCCATTACTACAACTGCAATCGTCTCCAATGCAAGTATCTTTGTGAAACAGATGCGACGGGTCCGGGACCGGCGAATTGACGTGCCGCCGCCCCGTCACGGCTGGCGTGTCCGGCACTCCAACCACACTGTTCGCGCTCGCGGCCGGGTCCACCCGAACGGCGGCTATCGACGGCATCAGCGCCGCCGGCGCGGACCCCACGCTGATGGCGTACACGCCCAGCGCGGACGCCGAAATCCTCGCCTACGGCCGCCCGGTGCGCGCGCCCGTGGTCCCCGTCAGCCCCTCCGGATGTCCGACGCCCGCAGTCGTCACGCGCGCCGTCCGCGAGCGCGTCGGCTTCGACGCGCTCGTCGTCGACGCCGGCCTCGCCGAACCCACCGGCGCCGCGACTGTCGAGGTTGACGCCGCTCCGGGGGCGGACGTCCGGGAGCCGGTCGCCGTCCCCGACGCGTGCGGCATCTTCGCTGCCGCCCGACGCTTCGGCGCCGACCTCCCCGCCGATCGCCTCGTCCTCGCGGAGACTATTCCCGGCGGGACGACCACCGCGATGGGCGTCCTGGCGGCGCTGGGCGAACGCCGCGCCGTCTCCTCGTCGCTCCCCGAGAACCCCCTCGACCTCAAGCGAGACGTCGTCGACGACGGCCTGACCGCCAGCGATCTCGACCCCGGCGACCTCGCCGGCCAGTCGACCGAAGCCGTCCGCCAGATGGGCGACCCGGTCCTCGCGACCGTCTCGGGGCTCGCCGTCGGCGCGCTCGAAGCCGACACCGAGGTCGTGCTCGCGGGCGGCACGCAACTCGCCACCGCCGGCGCGCTCGTCCGGCACGCCGGCGTCACCGACCCGGTCGAACTCGCGACCACCTCGTTCGTCGCCGCCGACGAAACCGCGAGAATCCGGGGACTCGCGGCCGACGCGGACCTGGACCTGACTGTCACCGACCCCGGGTTCGAGCGACGGGACACCCACCCGGCGATGGCCGCGTACCTCGCCGGCGAAGCCAAGGAGGGCGTCGGTATGGGCGGCGCGCTCTCCCTCGCTGCGGACGCCGACGTCGGGCTCGACGCGGTCCACGACGCCGTCGAGACCGTCTACGACCGCGTCACCGAGTCCGCGAGGGTGTCGCCGTGAAGGGCGTCGTCCTCGGTGGCACGGCGTCGGGCGTCGGGAAGACCGTCGCGACGCTCGCCACGCTCCGCGCGCTCGAGGACGCGGGCTACGACCCCCAGCCGGCGAAAGCCGGCCCGGACTTCATGGACCCCAGCCACCACGAGCCGCTCGCCGGGAAGCCCTCGCGGACCCTGGACCCGTGGCTGGCGGGCGACGAGGGCACGCGCCGGAACTACTACCGCGGCGACGGCGACGTCTGCGTCGTCGAGGGGATGATGGGACTGTACGACGGCTCGGTCGCTAGCACCGCGCGCGTCGCCAGCGTGCTCGACCTCCCGGTCGTGCTCGTCGTCGACGCCAGCGCGGGCATGCAGAGCGTCGGCGCGACTGCCCTCGGGTTCCGCGAGTACGCGGCCGAGTCGACGTACGACGTCGATGTCGTCGGTGTGCTCGCACAGCGCGCGCACGGCGGCCGGCACGCCGAAGGCATCCGTGACGCGCTCCCGGACGGCCTCGCCTACCTCGGGCGGATTCCGCCCGCCGAGGACCTCGAGATCCCGGACCGTCACCTCGGCCTCCACATGGGCGACGAAGCAGCAATCGACCCCGACGCCGTCGCCGACGCCTCGGTACACGTCGACGCCGAGAGAGTCGTGGACGCCGCCAGGCAGCCGCCCCGCCCAGAGCCGCGAAACTCCGCGCCCAGCACCGGCAAGCGCGTGGCCGTCGCGGCGGACGCGGCGTTCTGCTTCGAGTATCCGGCGACACGCCAGCGACTCCAAGAGCGCGCCGAGGTCCGAACGTTCTCGGCGGTCGCGGGCGACGACCTCCCGGACTGCGACGGCGTCTACCTTCCAGGCGGATACCCGGAACGCCACGCCGCCGAACTCGCGGCCTCGCCGGCCCTGGACGCGCTCGCGGAACTCGCGGGCGACGGCCTGCCCGTGCTCGGCGAGTGCGGCGGCCTGATGGCGCTCTCCGAGTCGCTGACCACAACCGACGGCGACACGCACGAGATGGCGGGCGTGCTCCCCGCGGACGTAACGATGCAGGAGCGCTACCAGGCGCTGGACCACGTAAAGCTCCAGGCGACGGGGGACACACTCACCGCCGCAGCGGGCGACACCTTGCGCGGCCACGAGTTCCACTACTCCTCCGCGACCGTCGGCAGCGACGCGCGGTTCGCGTTCGACGTGATTCGGGGAGACGGCATCACCGACGACCGGGACGGCCTCACCGAGTACCGGACGCTCGGGACGTACGCCCACGTCCACGCCGACAGCGGTGCGTTCGACGCGTTTCTCGACAACCTATGACCGACGACACGACCGACCAGACCGTCGACGACGAAGCGAGCGACGACCAGCGCGCCCAGACTCCGGGGAAGGGACGGCCGCCGGCGGAGCGCCCAATCACGCCGAGTGCGCCCGAAGAGTTCGGCCTGGTGCAGGTCTGGTGGGGTGACGGCAAGGGCAAGACCACGGCCGCGATGGGGATGGGGTTCCGGGCGGCGGGCCACGGCTCCCGCGTCCACATGCTCCAGTTCATGAAGGGCGGCGCCAGCAGCGTCGAGGACGTCCGCGGCGAGTACAACGCCATCGCGGAGATGCCGGGATTCACGTACGAGAATTCGGGGCACTACGGCTGGCACGGCTTCCTGGACGGCAGCGAGGACGAAGACCATCAGGCCCGCGCGAGGGGCGGGCTGGCTCGCGCGCGGGAACTGGTCGACGCCGCGCGCGACGTCGACGGAGCGCTCCCGCTGGACGGTCCCGCGGACGACGGCGTCCACCTCCTCGTGCTGGACGAGATTCTGTACGCGGCCAACCGCGGCCTCGTCGACCCCGCGGACGTGGTGGCGCTCGTCGAGGACAAACCCGACGACCTCGAACTCGTGCTCACCGGGAGCCACGACGAACCCGCCTACATCACGGAGTACGCCGACCTCGTGACCGAGGTCCGCAAGCAGAAACACCCCATCGACGCGGGCCAGCGCGCCCGGAAGGGCACCGAGTACTGATGACCGCAGACCGCGACACGGCCTCGCCGGCGGACTGCCGGACGATTCTCGTCGCTGGCACGGCTTCGCACGTCGGCAAGAGCACGGTCGCGGCCGGTCTCTGTCGACACCTCGCGGACCGCGGCGTCAGCGTCGCGCCGTTCAAGGCCCAGAACATGAGCAACAACGCCCGCGTAGTCCCAGTCGCAGACGGGGCGGCGCGGAACGCGGGCGGGCGAGGATCCGACGAAACGGGGCCAAACTGGGGCGAAATCGGGGTCTCCCAGTACGTGCAGGCGCGGGCAGCACGGACTCCGGCGTCGACCGACCACAATCCGGTGCTGTTGAAGCCCCGCGGCGACGCCGAGAGCCAGCTCGTCCTCGACGGGCAAGCAGTCGGACACTACGCGGCCGGCGACTACTACGACGAGCACTGGGCCGACGCCCGCGAGACGGCGGTCGCCGCCCACGAGCGCCTCGCGGCCGACCACGACGTCGTGGTCGCGGAGGGCGCAGGGAGCATCGCGGAGATCAACCTCGCGGGCCGCGACCTGGCGAACCTCGAGACGGCTCGGTTCGCGGACCGCGCCGCGTCACGGACGGGACCGGATGGCCGAGGAGCGGAGCCGCGAGGTGTCGACGTCCTGCTCGTGGTGGACATCGAGCGCGGCGGCGCGTTCGCCAGCCTCTACGGCACGCTCGAACTGCTGCCCGAGGACGTCCGCGAGCGGGTCGCGGGCGCGGTCGTCACGAAGTTCCGCGGCGACCCCGCCCTCCTCGAGTCCGGCATCGCCGAAATCGAGGAGCTGACCGGCGTCCCGGTCCTCGGCGTGCTCCCCTACGACGACCCGGGACTCCCCGAGGAGGACAGCGTCTCGCTGCCCGACACCGACGAGCGCTCGGTCCGCGGCGCGGAGGACGGGGCTCCCGCCGACCGCGCGGTCACCGTTGCCGTTCCCCGGTTGCCGCGCATCTCGAACGCTACCGACGTGGAACCGCTCGCCCGCGTCCCCGGAGTTCGGGTCGCGTACGTACCGCCAACGGGCTCACTCGACGGCTCGGACGCCGTCGTCATACCCGGGACGAAGAACACCGTCGACGACCTGCGCGACCTGCGGGCAGCTGGCTTCGGCGACGAACTCGCGGGCTTCGACGGCCCCGTGGTCGGCCTCTGCGGCGGCTACCAGATGCTCGGCGAGCGTATCGCGAACGCCGGCGTCGAGTCCACCGAGGACCTCGATGCGGTCGACGGGTTCGGGCTGCTCCCGGTCGAGACGGCCTTCCGCGAGGACAAGCGCGTCGAAGCAGTCACCCGTGACCTCGCGGGCTGCGGCCCGCTCGGGGCGGCGACGGGCGAGGTCGCCGGCTACGAAATTCACATGGGGCGGACCGACGTCCCGGCCGACCTCCCCAACCCCGTCGGGCCGACGAGCGCCGCGACCGACCGCGTGCTCGGCACGTACCTCCACGGGCTCTTCGAGAACGAGTGCGCCCGCGAGGGGTTCGTGGACGCGGTCTACGAGCACGCCCGGATCGAGCGGCCGACCGCGTCCGACAGCCGCCAGTCGCCGTACGTCGCGGCGGCCGACCTCGTGCGCGAGCACGTCGACTTGGCCGCGCTGGACCTGCCGGCGTAGCCCGCTGACCGACCGATTCAAGTCTACTTGCAGTAAGTAAAGCACAGTGCCAACGACGTTCGACCTGTTCGGGACCCTCGTCACCGCGGAGCGCCCCGACGACCCCGCCGCGGCCGTCGCCGACGCGCTCGCCGACCGGGGCGTCCACGTGCCCGACGACTGGACCGCCGCATACCGGGAATCCCACGAGGACGTCCAGCCAGGTGCGGAGCGGCCGCTGCCCGTGCACGTCGCGGACGCGCTCGAAAGCCGGGGTGTCGACGCCCCCCGCGACGCGGTCCTGGAGGCGACGCTCGCGGCGTTCGACTACCCGGTGGCGCGCCGAGATGGCGCGCTGGACGCCATCGACGCCGCCCGCGAGCGGGGCAGTATCGGCGTGCTCTCGAACTGCAGCGTCCCCAGCCTCGTGGAGCGCGCGCTCGACAGGGCCGGCCTCGAGGACGCGTTCGACGCCGTCGTCGCGAGCGTCGACTGCGGGTGGCGGAAACCGGACGAGCGCGCGTTCGTGGCCGTCGCAGACGCCCTGGACGCCAGCCCCGATTCCCTCGTTCACGTCGGTGACGATCCCGCGACCGACCGCGGCGTCGAAGCCCTCGGCGGCCGCGCAGTCCTGGTGATGGAGACGCCCCTTTCCGACCTGGGAAGCGAACTGCCGGGTGGAGCGACCGCGCGGGAGGACCGACCGTGAGCGTCCTCGCAGTCGGCGCCGTTGCGCTCGCGTTCGCGCTGGAAGCCGCGTTCGCGGAGGCGCCCGCTCGGATGCATCCCGTGGCGTGGTTCGGGCGCGCGGTCGGGCCGTTCGACCGCGAGTGGCGGTCGCCGATCTTGACCGGCGCGGCCGTCGCCGTGGTCCTGCCGCTCGCTGCGGCCGCAGTCGTGGGCGGTGTCGTCTCCCTCGGCGGCCGAATCCACCCGCTGGCCGGTGCCGCGCTCGCGGGCCTCGCGCTGTTCGCGACCACCAGTCTGCAAATGCTCCTCGGGGAAGCGCGGGCCGTCGTCGCGGCGACGGCCGAGAACCTCCCCGGTGCCCGGCAGCGCCTCCGGTCGCTGGCCGGCCGGGACGCCAGCGACCTCTCCGCCGGCGAAGTGCGGAGCGCGGCCGTCGAGAGCGCGGCTGAGAACCTCGCCGACGGCCTCGTCGCGCCGCTGCTCGCGTTCGCGCTCGGCGCCGCCGTCTCGCTGCCGGTCGCTGCAGCCGCCGCAGCCTGGGTGAAGGCCGTGAACACGCTGGACTCGATGCTCGGCTACCGCTCGAAGCGCGTCGGCACCGCGAGCGCCCGCCTCGACGACGCCGTCATGTGGCTGCCCGCGCGCCTCACCGCGCTGCTGGTCGCCGGCGCCGCGCTGGCACCCGGGTCACTGAATCGGGCCAGCGCACACGCTTCGACGCCGCCGTCACCGAACTCCGGGTGGCCGATGGCGACGCTCGCCGCCGCGCTCGACGTCCGACTCGCCAAACCCGGCGCCTACGACCTCCCGCTCGGTGACGGGTTCCCGACCGTCGCAGAGAGCCAGCGCGCGGTCAGCGTCGTCCGGACCGCGGGCGTCCTCGCGTACGCGCTCACAGCGGCCGCCGTGTCGCTCGGGCCGGGGACGGGGGTGGTCGCGTGGCCCTGAACGCAATTCGTGGCGCCCTCGGGTTCCTCACGCGACTCCGCGTCCGCCACAGCGAGGCCGCGTGGACGGCGTTCCGCGCTTCCCCGTGGGCGTTCACGCTGGCGGGCTACGTGGTCGGCGCGCTGGCCGCGCTCCCGTTTGCCCTCCAGACGGTCCGCCTGCCATTCGCCCCCAAGTCCGTCCAGGTCCCCCCTGAACCAGCCGCGTTCGCGTACCTCGTCGTCGTCTTCGCCGTCACTGGCATCAATCACCTGGACGGGGTCGCCGACGTCGGAGACGCCGCCGTCGTCCACGGCGGCTTCGACGACCGCCGGGCGGTTCTCAAGGACACGGTGGTGGGCGTCGGCGCAGTCGCCGCCGTCGGCCTGACTCTGCTGGGACTCGCGCTCGGCGCGCTCGGCGTCGCGCGCCTCCCGGTCGTGGCCGGCGTCGCCGTCGTCGTCGCTGCGGAAATCGGCGCGAAAGCGGGGATGGCGGCCGTCGCGTGCCTCGGGACTGCCGCCCACGACGGCCTCGGCTCGCAGTTCACCGAGCGCGCGTCCGGACGGAATCTGCTGGCCGTGGGTCTCGTGACAGCGCCCGCCCTCGTGCTCTCCTGGCCGTCTCCCGCCGCAGCAGGCGCGCTCGCCGGGTCCGTGGCGGCCGGGCTGGCCGCGCTGGCGTGGCTGACTCGTCTGCTCGGCGGCGTGAACGGGGACGTCTTCGGCGTCGTCAACGAAGTCGGCCGCGTCGCCGGCCTCCACGTGGGGGTGATTGCGTGGACGCTCTCCTGATGTGCGGCGGCCGGGGGACCCGCCTCGACGCCGACGTCGAGAAACCGCTGTTCGAGGTCGACGGCCGGCCGATGGTCGACTACGTCCGCGACGCGCTCGCTGGGAGCCGAATCGACACCGCCTACGCGGTGGTATCGCCGCACGCGCCGGACACACACGCACACGTCGCCGGCGACCTGCCCGTCGTCGAGACGGCCGGCGACGGGTACGTCGCAGACCTCCTGGCTGCGCTCGACACCGTCGACACGCCCGTGCTCACAGTCGCCGCCGACGTGCCGCTGCTTGCGGCCGACATCGTCGACGACGTCGTGGCCGCCGCCGAGGGGTCGACGAGCGTGCGGGTGCCGCGAGCGCTGAAGGAACTGCTCGGCGCCGGTACCGACGAGGGAGACAGCGACGCCTGGGTTCCCACCGGCGTAAACGTCGTCGGCGACGACGAGGACGACGTCTACCGTAGCTACGACGCCCGCCTCGCGGTGAACGTCAACCGTCGTGCAGACGCGGCGATCGCCGAGCGCCTGCTCGACGCGCGAACCACAGCAGCGTTAGGCGACGACCACGTGGAGGGAGACGATGGACCCTGACGCCGTCAGCGCCGCCACCCGGGTTCCCCACGGCGGCAGCGACGACCCCGACGTGCTGGACTTCAGCGCGAACGTCAATCCCCGGACGCCGCCCGGCGTCCGGGACGTCTACGAGCGCGCGCTCGAGGACGCCACCCGCTACCCGAACGAGGCCTACCCGGAGTTCCGCAGCGCCGCCGCCGACTACGTGGGTTGCTCGGCGGACTCCGTCGTCCAGACGCCGGGCGGCCTCGCGGGCATCCGCCTCGCGATGGAGACGCGCCTCGAACCCGGGGACAGCGTGCTCGTCCCGTACCCGAGTTTCGGCGAGTACGCCCGGGAAGTCCGGTTGCAGGGCGCCACCCCCGAGTTCGTCCCCCACGACGAACTACTGGACGCCGACCCCAGCGGCCACGACCTGGCCGTCGTCTGCAACCCGAACAACCCGACCGGCGACTGCTACGACCCCGATTCCCTGCGCGCGTTCGCGGACCGCTGCCGGGCCACTGACACGGAACTGCTGGTCGACGAGGCCTTCCTCGGATTCACCGACGCGGCCACGCTGGCGGGCGCCGACGGCGCGGTCGTCGCGCGCTCGCTCACCAAACTGTTCGGCCTGCCGGGCGTGCGAGCGGGCTTCCTGGTGGCGACCGGTGAGCGACTCACGGAGTTGCAGTCCGCGCGTCGCGCGTGGAACCTGAGCACGCCCGCCGCAGCGGTCGGCGCGCACGCGATGCGACAACGCGAATTCGTCGACGAAATCCGGGAGCGCGTCGAGCGCCAGCGCGAGCGACTGCGCGACTCGCTCGCGGACGACTTCGACGTCCATCCGTCGGACGCGCCGTTCCTGCTGCTGGACGCGGGCAGTCGGGACGTCGAGTCGCTCGTCGCCGCAGCCCGGGACCGCGGCGTCGCCGTCAGGGACGCGACTACGTTCCGCGGCCTGGACTCCCACGTCCGCGTCGCCGTTCGGACGCGCGAAGCGAACGACCGGCTCCTGGCGGTGCTCGCCGATGTTTGACGCGACCACCAGCGAGGACGTGCTCCGCCTCCGGCATCCCGGCGCGCGGTGGCTGTCGACCGGGTGGGACGGCGGCCTCGCGACGGCCGACTGCGCGTACAACGTCACGGTGCCCGAGGGGTGGGATCCCGCGGACCTCCAGTCGTACGTGGACGGCCGGCTCGCGGACACCGACTTCGAGGCTCGCTCGGACGCGCCCGTACTGCTCACTGGCGTCGCGCAGCGACACGCGCGAGTCGCGCGCTGCGGCCCGGTCGAGGCGGCCGCGACCGTCGGCCTCTCGAATCCCGCGGCGCTGCCGATGGACCCGACGGGCGACTCGCTGCCCGACGCGCCCGAAACCCGGACCGGGACCGTGAACGTATTCGTCGGCACGACGCGCGCACTCGACGACGCAGCGCTGTCGAACCTCGTCGCCGTCGCCGCCGAAGCGAAGGCCGCGACGCTCCTCCACGAAACCGGCTTCCCTGGCACGACGACGGACGCGGTGGTCGCTGCCCGCGACCCGACCGGCGACCGCGCCGAGTTCTCCGGCAGCGCAACGGACGTCGGCGCGGCCGCTCGCGCCTGCGTTCGGGACGCAGTCCGTGCGAGTTTCAGCAGTCGGTACGCCGACGACGACCCGCCCGAGTCCGTCGCAGGCGCGCGCCACGGCGTCAGCACGAACGTCCAGGCGGACGTGTTCGCGCCGGGGGAGTGACCGGAGCCTCGGCTAGAACACGTAGCGAGTAACCCGAATGCCGACGGCATCCAACTGCCGACAGTTCCCGGTGACCCGGACTAGTCGGGCGTCGACCCGGCCTACTCGGGCGTCGACCCGGCCCCGACGTCCGCCGCCGCGTCGACCCGGTCGTGGATGTGTCCCTCGCGCTCCCGCAGGTGCCGCGGCGTCCGGTCGTTCTCCACAGCGAGCACTTCCGCGACGATGCTGTGCGCGATCTGGTACGGCGAGCCGCCGCCGAGGTTCAGTCCGATGGGCGTGTAGAGGCTCTCCAGCGCGTCCTCGTCGAAAACGCGGCCCTCGTCGGCGAACGCGTCCAGCATCTCCTCGAAGCGCTCCTTGGGCCCCATGAGGCCGACGTACGGCGCGGGCGACTCCAGCAGCGTCTCGAGGGCCAGTCGGTCGTCGACGAAGTTGTGCGTCATCACGACGGCGTGCGTGCGCTCGTCGAGTTGGAGGTCGTCCTCGAGGCTGCCGGGCGACGTGGTCACCGTCCGGGTCGCGTCCGGGAACCGGTCGGCGAGGTCGATTCCGCCCCGGAAGCCCGCGACCGTCACGCGGAAGTCGTTTTTCGCCGCGAGTTCCGTGACCGGGCCGACGTCGTGGCCGGTGCCGAAGACGACCAGCTCCGCGGGCGCGGCGATGCCGTCGACGAACACCGCCAGCGTCGTGCCGTCGCCCGCGTCGACAGTCACCGTGTCCGCTCGGCCGCGCCGCGCGAGGTCGTCTGCCATCGGGGTCAGCGTCGCGTCCGGCCACTCCTCGGCCGGCGAGCCGTCCGGCCGGACCAGTCCCTCGTCGTCGGGGTCGTAGTACACTCGGTCGCCGTACTCGAAACCGTCTGCGTCCCCCGACAGGACGGTGAGCACCGCGACGTCGCGCCCGTCGGCGAACGCCTCGACTGCGGGCCGGTAGGTCTCGTCCAGGGGCTCCAGCAGCACGTCGATGACGCCGTTACAGCCGACGCCCATCCCCCAGACGTCCGCTTCGTCCTCCATCAGGTCGTAGGTGATTGTCTCCGGTTCGCCGCGCTCGCGGACGCCCGTCGCCGCGGCCCGCAGCTCGTCCTCGAGACACCCCGCCGTAATCGACCCGACGCCCGGGCCGTCGTCGTCGAGGAGCATCTTCGCTCCGGGCCGCCGGTAGGCGTTGCCCTCGACGTCGACGACGGTCGCGAGTACGTCAGTGCCCGCGGCGTCGAGCCGTTCGTGAACGCGCTGTACGACTTCGGTCTCCGGAACGCTCCAGTTGGTCTCTGTCATGCGTGATTAGATGTGGATGTCCGCGGGCGGCTCCCGCGCAGCGTACACTTTCCGCACGCCGCGGTCGTGCAGGTCCGTGCCGCACGCGCCGTCCGCGACGGCGACACGGGCTTCCTCGGGGTCGGTCACGTCGGCACCGGCGACCACGTCGACGCCGGCGTCGAACAGGGGGTCCGGAAGCAGCGACGCTGTCGCACCGATGCAGACCACCGTCGCCGCGTCCGGCGCCGCCGTGAGGTACCGCTCGATGCCGCCGTACACCAGCGTCGACCCCGTGACGAAGACGACGTCCGCGCCGTCCATCGCGGCCTCCGTCTCCGCCGGTGTGAAGACCCGGACGTCGACACCGTCCGGCGCCGGAACGGTCTCGACCGGCTCCCGTTCGATGACGCGAACCGCGACGTCGCCGAACTTCCTGAACGCGGGCCGGAACAGGCCGACCGTCACAATCGTCTCGACGCCCTCGTCGAGGAGCGCCATCGGGTCACCCGTCCGCCACGAGACGCGAGGGCTCGACAGCGCGTTCAGCGTCGCAATCCCGACCGCGCGCGTCACGCGACTGTCGCCCAGTCTGCGTCCGGCGCCGGGGCTGTCCGCGCCCTCGCGGTCCGCTCGCTCCGGTTCTGCCGCCGCCTCGACGACTGCTGCGGCGAACGCGCCTGGCGTCGTCTCCGCCCACGGAGCGGGGTCTGGTACGTCCCCGGGCGGTCGGTGAGCCAGTCCCGACAGCCGCGAACCGTTCATGGACGCCCGGCCGACGGATTCGTCGGCCAGTTCGACGAGCACGGCCGCGTCGCCGACAGTCACGCGGTCGAAGCGAATCGTCGCCGCGTCGTCGCTGCGCACGCGCTGGAGCGAAGCGAGTACCGCGGCGAGAATGCCGTCAGTCACTCCGGCGCACCCCCGTCGCGGACGGTCCGGTCGGCCCGCGACTCGAACTCGTAGCCGACCGGGCCGTCGAGGCCGCGCCGTTCGAGCTGGTTCGCGGCGACCGCGAGGTCCGCGGCGTCCGCGAACCCGAACAGCGCGTCCAGGTACGGCTCCACGGTCGACATCCCCCTGGACGCCGGTTCGAACGACGGTGAGACGGCCAGCGGGTTCAGCCAGACCACGCTGTCCGCGCGGTCGGCGAGCCACGTGATGCCGTCCGCCAGCAGTTCCGGTTCGCCGACGTCCAGACCGTCGCTAACGACCACCACCACGGTCCGACGGTCGACGGCGTGCGGGGCCGTCCGCCGGATCGTGTCCAGCGCCGCGCCGATCTGCGTCCCGCCGCCCCACTCGACCGCCGCGGCTCGGAGCGCGGCGGCGGTCGACCCCTCGGCCCTCGTGACCATCTCGGTGGCCTCGACGACGTCCGTATCGAAGAGGAACACGCGCGCGTTCAGCGCCGCCGACGCGACCCGATCCACGAGCGCCAGCAGCGCGCCGCGGTCGACCGTATCGAGGACGGAGCCGCTGACGTCCACGAGGAGACAGCACCGCACCTCGCTGGGAGTCTGTTCCCGGTGGGGGATGTCCAGTGGCGTCCCGCCCGTTTCGAGGCTCGCGCGGAGCGCGGCGCGCGCGTCGACTGCCGGCCCGCTGGGCGCGCGCCGCCGGCGGCGGCCCGGGAGCGTCGCGAGCGCGTCCAGAAACCGGTCGATGGCCGCGACGTCGCCGCTGGACGGCGCCGGCACCGTGTCGTCGACGAGCGAACTCCCGCCCACCGCGCTGTACCGCTTGGCGGCACTCTCGCCGGCCGACGACGCCCGGTCGCCGGACGCGTGCGCTCGGTCGGTCGGAATCCGGACCTCTACGTCGCCGTCCCCGCCCTCGCCGTCGAGGTCCGGCGGTTCGACGTCCTCGAGCGTCCCGGGGTCTTCCGTTTCCTCGTCGCTTCCCTCAACGGCGGCCGTGTCGTCGTCCGACCCGTCGTCCGCCGACGGCCCGGCCTCCGCCGTCGCGATTCTGTCGATGCCGCTGCGGAGTCGATGCCAGAACGTCGGGAACGCGTCCTCGAACGCGGCCACGTCGCTGGCCTCGGAGACGAGCGTCGCGCGGAGCGCGGCCGCGACACGGTCCTCGTCGCCGAGCCCGACGACAGAGAGCGCTCGGGCCGCGTCCAGCATCCCCGTCCCCGGCACGGTGACGCCCTCGTTCCGGAGGTCGTCGACGAACCGGGCGATCTCCACCAGCACGTGCTCGCGCGCGGCCCGGAAGTCGGGGGTGCTGTCGGTGTCCGCAGCGTCGTCGAGTCCGCGCGTCTCCCCCGCATCCGGGCGAGCGCCGTCCCGTTCGCTCGGGTCACTGTCTCGTCCCATCTCAGTCCTGGACGAGCTGTTCCTCGGCTGCTTCGGCGGCGGCTTCGAGCTGTTCCAGCAACGTCGTGTCGACGCTGGAGACGTCCGTCGCCTCCTTCAACAGACACCCGATAGTGCGCTCGATCTCCCCCGTCGAGAGGGGATCGTCGCCTGAATCCCGCCGGAGCTGTGCCACCGCTCGCGCCCAGTCCAGCGTCTCGGCGACGCCGGGCTGCTTGAGGAACGACTCCTCGCGCAGCCGCTGGACGACCGCGCACACCTCGGCGGCGACGGCGGCGTCCAGCTGTGGCACCTTCCGGCGGACGATCTCGTACTCCGTCTCCAGCGACGGCGGCTCCACGTCGAGGTAGAGACACCGCCGCTTCAGCGCGTCGCTGAGCCCGCGGGTCTGGTTGGACGTGAGCACGACGATCGGCCGCTGGTCGGCCCGCACCGTGCCAAGTTCGGGAATCGTCACCTGGAAGTCCGACAGCAGTTCCAGGAGGAACGCCTCGAAGGCCTCGTCCGCGCGGTCGATCTCGTCGACGAGCAACACCGGCGGCCGGTCGCCTTCCGTCCGGAGCGCCCGCAACAGCGGGCGTTCCAGCAGGAACTCCTCGTCGAAGACCGACGGGGCCGACGCGCCCGCCGCCGACTGGTCGCCGGCGGCGACGTCCAGCGCGTCGTCGGTCGCCTGTTCGCCGGCGACGCCGCGCTCGTTGGCCTGGACGGCGAGCAGTTGCTTCGTGTAGTTCCACTCGTAGAGCGCGTTCTCCGCCGTCAGTCCCTCGTAGCACTGGAGCCGGATCAGCTCCGTGTCGAATCCCTCGGCGAGCACCTTCCCGAGTTCCGTCTTCCCGCTGCCGGGCGGCCCCTCCACGAGGAGCGGGCGGCCGAGCGTGAGCGCGAGCGTGACGGTTGTCACGGTCCGGTCGTCGGCGATGTAGTCCGTCTGCTCGAAGCGCTCGCGGAGGTCGGCCTCCGTCAGCGACCCGAACGCGTTGCGGTCGTCGCTCACGAACGCACCTCCGCGTCGCCGTCTGAATCGAGATACGACTCGGGGTCGGCTTCGAAGGAGTCCGCGCAGCCGAGACAGCAGAAGTAGTACCGCTGGCCGTCGTAGTCGACGGTCGCCGCCGGGTCGCCGGTGTCGACGTTCATCCCACAGACGGGGTCGGTCGCCATCGCCGGCGCTTCGTCAGTGGGTTCGTCGTCGTGCTCGGCGCCGTGCTCGTCGCCGTGCCCGTCTCCGGACGTATCACCGGCATCAGTCCCGTTCTCGTCGGTACTCACTGCCGCCGTGTCTTCGCTCGCGTCCGCTCCGTCGCCCGGCTCCGCCGTCGACGCGTCGGCCGTCGCAGCCACTCCCGACCCCGTCTTCGACTGCACGTCGACGACCTCGGCGAGCAGGCTCGCCGCAATCTCGGGCGGCGAGTGCGCCGCGACGTCGACGCCCGCCGGGTTCGTCACGGCCGCCCGAATCGTCTCAGGGTCGGCTTCCGCGAGGTCCGCAGCGCGTGCAGTGTCCTCCGTGGCGCGTTTGTCGCTCGCGACGAGGCCGACGTACGGCGCGTCGGCGAGTGCGCCAGCGGCGATTCCGCGCGCGTCGTACTGTCCCATCGACGCGACGACGACCAGCGGTGCGACGCCGAAGCTGGCCGCGATCTCCGCCGGGTCGAGTGTCGCCAGGACGCCCGTGTTATCGGGCACGTCACGCGCGGCGTCCGCGTCGTCGACGACGAGCGTGACCTCGAGGTCCAGTTCTTCGGCGAGACGGACCAGCGAGTGTGCGACCGGCGAATCCCCGACGACGACGAGTTCGGTAGCGGGCATCACCGGGTCGAGGAACACCTCGACGACGCCCTCGCTGTGACACCGCATCGGGAACGCGTCGAGCCCCGAGCGGTCGACGTCGTCGGGGTCCGGCGCGATGCCGATGAGGCGCGGTTCGCCGGACTCGATGACGCGCCGCGCCTCCCGTTCGACGACCGACTGCGCGCACGCCGCGCCGCCGACCCAGCCGTACAGGTCGCCCTCGGCAGTCACGACAGCACGGTCGCCGATGTTCGCCGACACCGGGCCCTCCCGGCGCACGACCGTCGCCCGGGAGTACGGCTCGTTCCGGGCGGCGAGACGGCGTTCTACGGCCGAGACGTCGTCTGTCGCAGCCTCGTCGTCGGAATCGCTCGTCGCGTCGGTTGGTTCGCCGTCTGTCATCTGTGTCCCGCTATCCGGTGGTCGCGTCCGCGAGTCGGCCTCGGTCCCCTGGCCCGTGACCGCCCCCGTTGAACGTCCGCAGAGGGGCCACCCGACCGGCATGGATGAACGGACATCGTGGGTGTCAATCGTCAGCCGAGCCGCTCGCTCCGTCGAACTCGAACTCGACGTTCTGGGCCGGCTTGTGCGCCAGGCCGGCGTCGTCCAGCGCCGCCCAGACCACGTCCGGCGTCATCGGCATCTCCACGTGGGAGACGCCGGCGTGATTCATCGCGTCCACGACGGCGTTGACGATCGCGGGCGGCGACCCGACCGTCGGCGACTCGCCGACGCCCTTCGCGCCGATCGGGTGGTGCGGCGACGGCGTGACCGTGTGCCCCGTATCGAAGTTCGGGATCTCGTTGGCGGTCGGCAGCAGGTAGTTCATGAAGTCGCCCCCGGTGACGTTGCCGTTGTCGTCGTAGGTGACTTCCTCGAGCATCGCGGTGGCGATGCCCTGCGCGAGGCCGCCGTGGATCTGCCCCTCGATGATCATCGGGTTGATGCGGTTGCCGCAGTCGTCGACCGCGACGAACTTCTCGAAGTCGACTTCACCGGTCTCGCGGTCGACCTCCACGACGACGATGTACGACCCGAACGGGTACGTCATCTCGGGCGGGTCGTAGTAGTTCGTCGCCTCCAGCCCGGGTTCCTCGCCGCCTGGGTGGTTCATGTACGCGCCGGCCGCGATCTCCGTGATGGTAATCGACCGGTCGGGCGCGCCGGCGACGTGGAACTCCCCGCTCTCGCGGTCCCACTCGATGTCCTCCTCGGCGGCCTCCAGTTCGTTCGCCGCGATGGACTTCGCCTTGTCGCGGACCTTCCGGGCGGCGACGGCGGTGGCGGCGCCGGCCACCGGCGTCGAGCGCGAGCCGTACGTCCCGAGCCCGTACGGCTCCGTGTCCGTGTCGCCGTGTTCGACGCTGATGTTGTCGACGTCCATCCCGAGTTCCTCGGCGACGATCTGGGCGAACGTCGTCTCGTGGCCCTGTCCCTGGGTCTGGACGCCGATCCGCAACACCGCGTTCCCGGTCGGGTTCACGCGGATGTCCGCGGAGTCGAACATCTCGATGCCCGCGATGTCGCACTGCTCGCCCGGGCCCGCGCCCACGATCTCCGTGAACGACGAGATGCCGATGCCGAGGAGTTTGTCGGCGTCGTTCTCGATGCGGCGCTGTTGCTCCTCGCGGTAGTGCTCGTAGTCGGCCATCTCCAGGGCCTTGTCGAGTGCCTTCTCGTAGTCACCGGAGTCGTAGTTCCAGCCGGTCGCGGACTCGTAGGGGAACGCGTCCGACGGGATGAAGTTCCGGCGTCGAATCTCCGCGGGGTCGACGTCGAGTTCGTCCGCGAGCACGTTCACCAGTCGCTCGATGAGGTACACCGCCTCCGTCACGCGGAACGAACAGCGGTACGCGACGCCGCCGGGCGCGGTGTTCGTGAACGCGGCCGTCAGCGACCCGTACGCCGCTTCGATGTCGTACGATCCGGTGAAGATGTTGAAGAACCCCGCCGGGAACTTCGTCGGCTGGGCCGCCGCGTTGTACGCGCCGTGGTTCGCGAGCACGTCGACTTTCACGCCCTCGATGACGCCGTCCTCGGTCGCGGCGAGTTCGCCCGTCATGTCGTAGTCGCGGGCGAACCCCGTCGACTGGATGTTCTCCGAGCGCTCCTCGACCCACTTCACGGGCTGCTCCAGGACGAACGAGGCGGCCGCGGCCACGACGTACCCCGGATAGATCGGCACCTTGTTCCCGAATCCGCCACCGACGTCGGGGCTGACGATGCGGACCTTGTGCTCGGGGATGCCCGACACCTGCGAGAACAGCGTCCGGTGGGCGTGGGGCGCCTGCGAGGTCATGTGGACGGTCATCTTGTCCATCCCGGGGTCCCAGTCGGCGACTGCGCCACACGTCTCGATGGGCGCGGGGTGGAGCCGCTGGTAGTTCATGTCCTCCTCGATTGTCACGTCGGCCGCGTCGAACACGGCCTCGGTCGCGTCCTTGTCGCCGGTCTCCCAGTCGAAGATGTGGTTGTCCTCCTGGTCGTCCAGCTCGTCGCGGATGAGCGGCGCTTCCGCGTCGAGTGCGTCCTGTGCGTCCACGACCGGGTCCAGGACCTCGTAGTCGACCTCGACTTTCTCCGCGCCGTCCTTGGCGGTGTATCGGTCGGTCGCGATGACGGCCGCGACCTCCTGGGACTGGAACTTGACCTTCTCGTTGACGAGGACGTCCTGCGTGTCGTCCATCAGCGTCGGCATCGTCGCGAGGTCGTGTTCCAGCAGGTCCTCGGCGGTCAACACCGCGACGACGTCGTCCATCGCCTCGGCACGGGACCCGTCGATGTCCTTCACGCGAGCGTGTGCGTGCGGGCTCCGGACGATTTCGCAGTGTAGCATGTCCGGCTTCTTGATGTCGTCGACGTAGTTACCGCGGCCGGTGATGAACCGCTTGTCCTCCTTGCGGCTCACCTCCTCGCCCATGCCACCGCGGCCGTGCCCGCAGTGTTTCTCCGGCTGGGGCCCGTCGTCTTCGGCGTGCTGGTACTCCGTCTCTGCCTCGGGGGTGTCCTCGTGTTCACTGCTCATGTGTCGGTTCCCTCCGTGGGGTAGTCGCGCTCGAACAGGTCGGCGTCGGGCCCGCCACAGCAGTCCGACTGCCCGCACACCGTCGCTGCGTCGTCGGCGCTCGGGCCGGCTCCATCACCGGGCTCGGCGGTGACTGCACCGCCGTCGGTCGCGGTTCGGTCGGCGAGTTCGTCGGCGGCGTACTCGATGGAGCTGACGATGTTCTGGTAGCCGGTACACCGACAGAGGTTGCCGCTGATTGCGTCCCGAATCGTCTCCTCGTCCGGGTCCGGGTTCTCGTCGAGCAGCGCCTTCCCGGCCATCAGCATGCCCGGCGTACAGTAGCCACACTGGAGGCCGTGTTCCGCCTTGAATCCCTCCTGGAGCGGGTGGAGGTCCGTCGCCTCCGGCAGGTCCTCCATCCCCTCGACGGTGAGGATCTCCGCGCCGTCGGCCTGCGCGGCGAACATCAGGCACGACTTGATCGGCTCGCCGTCCTTCAGTATCGTGCACGCGCCGCAGTTGCCGGTGTCGCAGCCGATGTGCGTCCCCGTCATGTCGAGGTCCTCGCGAATCGCGTGCACGAGCAGGCGTCGCGGTTCGACCTCGAGCGTGTGTTCTGTACCGTTGATCGTCAGCGTGATTTCGCGTTCGTCGGTCACTGTGAAACCCTCCGCTTTACCAGCCCCGCGCGCTCGGCGGCGTCGCCCAGCGCGCGCTGCGCGAGCACGTCGACCATTCGTTCCTTGTAGCCAGCGTCGCCGTGTTCGTCGGACTCCGGATTCGACTCCTCGGCGGCCAGTTCGCCGGCCTCCTCGAACAGCTCGGAGCTCGGTCGTTCGCCCTCGAGGTGGGCTTCGGAGTCCGTTGCGCGCGCGTTCGTGATGTCGACGGCGGTCATCCCGAGTCGCGCCGTCTCGATGACGTCGTCGTCGTCGAGCACGAGTCGCGCGGCGACGCCGGCCATCGCGTAGTCCCCGGTCTTCCGCTTGAGTTTGTGGTACGCGCTGCCCTCCCTGGGCGCGGGCGTCGGCACGCGGACCTCCGTAATCAGTTCGTTGTCGTCCAGCGTCGTGTCGTAGGGCAGCAGGAAGAACTCGTCGGCGGGAATGGTCCGTTCGCCGTCCGGTCCGCGCGCGATCACCTCGCCGTCGTGGGCGAGCAGGATGCTCCCCCAGTCGCCCTTCGGGTCGGCCTGTGCGACCGAGCCGACGACCGTGCCGCGGTTCCGGACCTGTGGGTCGGCGACCAGCGGCGCCACGTCGGCGAAACTGCCGTACGTCTCGTCGATGAGCGACGAGTCCTCGACGTCGGCGTGGCGAGCCAGCGCGCCGATTCGCAGGTAGCCGTCCTCCTCGTGGAGGTAGTCCAGCGAGTCGATGCCGTTGATGTCGACGACGACGTCCGGATTCGCGAGTCGGAACCGGAGCATCGGCACGAGGCTCTGGCCGCCCGAGAGAATCGTCGGCCCGTCGAGACTCTCCAGCAGACTGACCGCCTCGTCGACGGTCGTCGGTTCGTGGTGTTCGAATGGTGCGGATTTCATCAGAACATCCCCCGAATCCGGTCCGTGACGCCGGAGTCGGTCTCCTCGACGTCGGACATCTCGGACTCGATGGCGGTGAAGAAGTTGTTCACGATCTTGTTCGCGACGGGATTGATGACGCGGCCGCCGAGTTGCGCGATTCGGCCGGAGATGTCGGCCTCGGTCCACCACTCGATGCGGGAGCCGTCAGCGTCCGTCCGCTCGTGAATCCGCATCCCGGACTCCATGCTGAAACTGCTCCCGCTGGCGGACCCCGAGCCGGTGGCGGTCATCTCGAAGTTCTCGTCGTCGCGTTCCTCGATGGTGACCGTCGTCTCGAACTTCGGCTTCACGCTGCCGACGCCGATCTGCATCAGTGCGGCGTACTCCTGCCCGGCGACGAACGCCCGGTCGGCGACGACGTCTGCGTCGGCTTCCGGCAGTGTCTCGACGTCCTCGTCGGGTTCGTAGCTGTCCCACTCGAAGTCGTCGTCCATCGGCGTGATGAACTGACAGCCTTTCAGTGCGTCTCGGACCGCAATCGGGTCCGAGAGGACGACCCACGCCTGCTCCGGCGGCACGTCGTCCAGCTCGAACTCGCCGTCGAATTTCATCGACGGGCCACCTCTGTCGATCGGTTCGGTCGACGTACTACCGCGGTCATCTTTTATAATGCCCCACTATGTGCATACTATTACCTCGGGTCGTGCCATATGTTGGCAACCCCATAAGCATTGTCCCGAGTGGCGATATTTCGGCCCGCGGGACAGTGGGAAATACCGCTCAGCGAGAGCCGCTGCGTATCGAACACCGACGACGTGCCCTCGGCGTCGGAGGGACGAGTGGGCCGCTGGAAAACAGACTACCGAACGCTGCCACACCTCCAATCAGCGTACACCGGGAGCGTCAAGAAGCGGGGCGTCTGTGCCTCAGCCGAGCGACGGGAGCTAGATGACGTCTGTCAGTCGCCCGAACCGAGTTGGTTCGAGAACGTCACTCCTCGCCGTCGAGTTTTCGGACGAAGATGTCCCCGTCCTCGACGTGCCACTCCACGCGGTCCCCGGCGCCGACGTCGAGGAAGTTCCGGACCGGCTTCGGGATGGTCGTGAGGTTCTTCTCCGAGACCTTGGTGTTCGCGAGCGTCCCCATTGTGCAACGCGAGGAACGTAGTGCATACATAGTTTACGCTAAGGGATCAGGTAGTCACCGCGAGTGCAAAGCGTACCCCGCCGCACACAGTCGGCTCGACACTAGACCGCCGAATCCCAGCGGTGTGCGCCCTCCTCGGACGCCCGGTCGAAGTCGAGTTCGAAGCGGTCGGACTCCAGTAACACCGGCCCCGGACGGTACACGGCCCCGGCGTCGTCGACGGAGACGAGCAGCCCTCGGTCCGCCATCGTGGAGAGGATGTCCCGGACGGTGCGTTCTCGGCCGTCGACGAGGTTCGCCTCCTGGATTACGCTCTCGACGGTCACGCGTCCCTCGAGCAACGCGACCCGAATCGCCGACACCCACGCTGGCTCCCGCTTCGTCTCCCGACACATCGTTACCTATCATTTCGGGGGATGCGGCTACATAAATATATCCGATAGTGGCGGGCCGCTGGCCCCATTCGCCGGCGTAACAGGGTCCTGGCTAGGCTAAGCAAGTGCGTCTATGCAGAGGGACCTCCGCCCGGACCCCACGATCACTTCTATATCGTGGTAATTGGTTTATCGCTCCGTCCCGGGCCCGTATTCCCCGAAAACCAGTACGTTCAATTGGATGGCTCGTCGATGATCAGCTATGGCGAGTGAGCTCAACCACGAGTGCCCCGACTGTGGCGAAGAGCGGACGTTCTACCGGAGCGCCGCGACGAACCTCCACCTCGGGCTGAAGACGAAGTGGGTCTGCCCGGAGTGTGGCTACGGCTTCATCCAGATCGACGGCGACATCTCTACGGCTGCGACCGCCTGACCTTCGACTGTGCGGCGACCCCCATAATTAGCCGTTCTCCGACACCGTTCTCGACCCGTCTACCCCAGGGTTTGGACGTCGAAACCCGGGCCGCGGAACGGACCCAGTGTCACTTCCCCGGAGGTACTCCGGCCCCCTGGGCCGGTACCGAATAGCGACACCTGGCAGACGAGCCTAGGTATCGAAGACTGGAATCCAGGAGGGAATGTATCGTCCAGAACGGAGCCGTATTCGCTTGTTCGCGTACGCGCGTGTGCGCGACCGTCGGCAACGACCGGACCCCAGCGACTGACAGGCACTGCGTCCGTGCAGCCCAATCAGATCAGCGGCGAGCCCGTTCAGTGCGATAACCCGGGGAACACAGGTGTCGCGAAGAGCCAGATTTGCTGCGCAGGAGTGATTCAACGCAGCCCGCTAGCGTGTCGCCCACAGCTTCGAACCAGTCGTCTCAGCGAGCGACATCGATAGCCCGGCCCCCCGACGTGCCAGATTCAGGAGATTCTCGTCAACCAAATGTAATTTTGTGCGCGTTCAGAGGCCGCATAGCCAATCGATAAATTCTATACTGGGATATAGAATAGCCCCGATCGTGCTCGAGGGTGTCGCCGAACCCGACTGCGGTAGAAAGCGCTCCAGCCGGCTGGAAGCCGTCGAGAGCGCTCAAATTGGCCGGTTTCGCCGCGACGGTTCGGTACGGCCGAGGGCGATGGCGAATCAGTCACCCAACGAGATAGTTCGAACTCGTGGCAGCGCTGGCGATTGCGAACGCAGCGACCCGGACGCCGCAACGAGTCGACTATAGAGTAAATCGGGATCACCGGAGTCGCCGGTCGTGCAGCGGCCATACGTGGCGCGGGCCAAACACATAACTTGGCTCGCGACAATCCACGGAGTGCATGGCAACACCCAGTGGTCGCTTTTGCCGACAGTGAGGACGCATCGCAGCCAACCGGTTCTGTGGACATAGCGGAGTTACCGCCCAGCGCGAAGCTCGTGTACAAGGTTCTGGAGTACGAGTCGCCGCTCACGCAGGGGCAACTCCGCGAGCGGACGCGGCTCTCGAAGCGAACGACCCGCCACGGCATCTCGCTGCTGAAGGAGGCGGGCCTCCTCGAGGAGCGCGTCTACATTCCCGACGCGAGAAAACGCATCTACGAACCGCGGGTGGTCGACTGAACGGCTGCCGCGAACGCGGACAGCCAAGTTCCGCAGTCAGTCGAGGTCCTGCCAGGACAGCTGCGGATTGCGGGCGGCGGAGGTCTGGTCGATACGCCGAGCAGTCGTGCGGTTCGGCGCGTTCTCGAGCGTGTCGTCGTCCTCGCCGGCGACGGCGTTGAAGGCGTCCGCGAGGTCGTCGAGATTGCGTTTCGTCTCGACCTCGGTGGGTTCGGTCATCAGAGCTTCGTCGACGAGTTCCGGCCACTTCGTCGTCGGCGGGTGGACGCCGTAATCCAGCATGCGCTTGGCGACGTCGGCGGCGTCCTGGTCGCCCGCGCTCGCGACGAACTCGTGGTGGAACGGCCCGAGCGGGACCTCGTAGTCGACCTGTTCGGCGAGGTAGTTGGCGTTCAGGACTGCTTTCGCGGACGCGTCCGAGAGGCCGGCGTCGCCGAGGCGGTCGATGTACGCGAACGCCTTGACGAGCACGAGCCAGTTGCCCTCGAAGCCGTGGACCTTCCCGATTGACTGCGCTGGCGTGTATCGTTCGTAGGCCCCCTCGTCGGTTTTCCGGACGTGCGGGTCCGGCAGGAAGTCCGCGAGGTCTTCGGCGACGCCGACCGGTCCGGCGCCGGGGCCGCCGCCGCCGTGAGGCGTGGCGAACGTCTTGTGGACGTTGAAGTGCATGATGTCGAAGCCCATGTCGCCGGGTCGGGCGCGGCCGAGCAGCGCGTTGAGGTTCGCGCCGTCGTAGTACAGCAGGCCACCCGCGTCGTGGACCATGTCCGCGATCTGTTCGATGTCGCGCTCGAACAGCCCCAGCGTGTTCGGGTTCGTGAGCATCAGCGCGGCGGTGTTCTCCCCGAGCGCCGCGTCGAGTGCGTCGAGGTTCACGCGGCCGTCGTCACCCGACGGGATTTCGACGACGTCGTAGCCGCCGAGCGCGGCGGACGCGAAGTTCGTGCCGTGGGCGGCGTCCGGAATGACGACTTCGTCGCGGTGACCCTCGTCGTTCGATTCGTGGTAGGCTTCCGCCAGGCGAATGCCCGTGAACTCGCCAGCAGCGCCCGCCGGCGGCTGGAGCGTGACTGCGTCCATGCCGCCGATGCGCCCGAGGTAGTCCTGGAGGTCGTACTGCAGTTTCAGCGTGCCCTGGACCGAGTGGCCGGACCGGTCCGGGTGGACGGCCGCGTCGTCGAGTGCGGCGACGTCCTCCGTGAATCGCGGGTTGTACTTCATCGTGCACGAGCCCAGCGGGTAGGGGCCGGACTCGACGCCGTAGTTCTGCTGGCTGAGGCGGACGTAGTGGCGCGCCAGTTCCGGTTCCGGGAGCCTCGGCAGCGCCAGTTCGTCCCGCGTCAGGTCGTCGGGCAGCGACGAGTCGACGTCCGTGGCGGTGTCGTCTTTCTCCGAGAGCAGCGGGACGTGCGTTCCCGCCTCGGGCTGTCGGTAGGCGGCCTGGTCGTAGTGTTCCATCAGTTGGTCACCTCCCTGACTGCGGCGACGAAGCGGTCGGCGGCGTGCTCGTTGGCGTCGGTCACGCATATCTGGAGGCGGTGGTCGTCGACGGCGTGCACGGCGAACCCTTCGGCCTCCAGGTCGCTGGCGATGGCGGGCGCTGGCTGGTCGGTGTACGCGAGGAACTCCCGGAAGTGGTGGCGGTCGTGGACGGGCGCACGCACGCCCGTGATATCGTTGAGCTCCTCCGCGACCTCACGGGGAAGGTCGACCATGTGCTCGGCGAGGTCGAGCAGTCCCTCGGACCCGAGTGAGGCCGCGTGGATGGCCGCGCGGAGCGCGACCCACGCCTGGTTCGAACAGATGTTCGACGTGGCGCGCTCCTTGCGGATGTGCTGTTCGCGGGTCTGCAGCGTGAGCGTGAACGCGCGGTTGCCGTCGGCGGCTTCAGTGCCTCCGTCTCGTGCCCCCTCCGGCGGCACGCTCTCCTCGCTGGCGCCGACCAGCCGACCCGGAACCTGCCGCAGGAAGTCCTCGCGGCACGCGAAGACGCCGAGGGCCATGCCGTAGCTCGCCGGCATCCCGAGGACGCTGGCGTCGCCGACGACGACGTCCGCGCCGACGTCGACCGGGCGCTGGAGGAGCGAGAGCGCGACCGGGTCCGAGCCCAGGCAGAACAGCGCGTCGTGGCTGTCCGCGAGGTCGCCGACTGCATCGAGGTTCTCCTCGATGGCGCCGACCGTCGAGGGATTCTCGGCGTACACCATGACGACGTCGTCGTCCATCGCGTCGGCGAGCGCGTCCACGTCGACGTTCCCGGCGTCCGTGCCGTAGCGTTCGACCGCGACGTCGGCGCCGCCCGCGTAGTTCTCCAGGACGCTCACGTGGCCGTCGCGGACGTACTCGGGGACGAGCACGCGGTCCCCGGAGGACGCGCGGACGCGCTTCGCGAGCAGCGCAGCTTCCGCGAGCGCCGTCGCTTCGTCGTACATCGAGCAGTTCGCGACGCCGAGGCCGGTCAACTCGACGAGCATCGACTGGTACTCGAACAGCGCCTGCAGGAACCCCTGCGTGACCTCGGGCTGGTACTGGGTGTACGACGTGATGAACTCCGAGCGCCCCGAGAGGTGGTCGACCAGGGAGGGCACGTAGTGCGCGTAGTGCCCGCGGCCGAGGAACTCCGTCAGGTCGTCGTTGCGCTGGAGGCGTTTCGTCGTCTCGGCGACGGCTTCCTGTTCGGACTTCGCGTCGATGCCGAACTCGTCGTCGAAGCGCACCGACTCGGGGATGTCGAACAGCTCCTCGACGTCGTCGACGCCGACTTCCTCGAGCATCGCCGCCGTCTCGGCGGCTGTGTGGGGCGCGTACGGGCTACCGCGACTCATCGTGTGCCCTCCCCCGGCTGGCCGCCGGCTCCGATTACGTTCATACGCGGACCTTACGAATCGGGCACTAAGATACTCCCGGTTTCGGGAATCGCAGCCCCGCAACGACACGCGAGAACGTAGCGCATAGGGGGACGACTGCCAGAGCCCGTCCGGACTTGGCCGGCGAGAGCCGGCGGACTACGACCGGCGCAAAGGGTTTGTAGGCCGCCGAAGATACGAGCCGATGTGACCGACCAGCCAGCGCGAGCGGCCGTGGTCGCGGCGCTCAGCGACTGGCGGCGACACGCCGTGGCCGTCACCGCTGTCATAGCGGCGTTCGCCGTTGCGGCCGCGACCGGCGTCGCGGGCGCGTACTACGGCGCCGCACTCGTCGCGTTCGCGGTCTGGATGGCGTGGTTCGTCCTCACGACTATCGCCTTCCTGCGGCGCGCGAACTTCTGACGGCGAGTAGCGAGGCCACTGGTGGCGTCGGTCGCTGTGGAATGATGGGTCTGCCGGACGACTTGGGGGTTATGCGATCTGGTCTTGGTAGTCGTCCGCCGTGAGGAGGTCCTCGAGGTCGGCGTCGTCGAACTCCAGTTCGACGAGCCAGCCGTCCCCGAACGGGTCCTCGTTGACGAGTTCGGGTCGGTCGGCGAGGTCATCGTTGATGTCGGTGACCGTCCCCGAAACCGGCGCGTAGATGTCCGAGACGGCCTTGATTGACTCGACGACGCCGAACGACTCGTCCGAGTCGTATTCGTCGCCCTCGCCCGGCAGTTCCACGAAGACGACGTCGCCGAGTTCGTCCTGGGCGAAGTCAGAGATGCCGACGCGTCCGGTGTCGGGGTCGATCCATTCGTGCGATTCGAGGTAGTACAGGTCGTCGGGTACGTCGAAGCTCATTGGTCGATGAAGGGGGGTTCGGTGATGGTTGCTTGCTTGCCGGTGCCACGGACGACGACGTCGACGGTGGTACCGTCGTCGGCGTAGTCAGCGTCGACGTAACCGAGTCCGATCGGTTCGCCGAGCGTCGGACTCATTGTGCCGCTGGTGACTTCGCCGATGGTGTCGCCGTCCTCGCTGGTGATCTCGTAGCCGTGCCGGGGGACGCCGCGCTCGTCGAGCACGAGACCGACGAACTCCTCGTCCAGGCCGGTCTCCTGCTGCGCCTGGAGCGCGGCGCGGCCGACGAACTCAGTATCGAGGTCCACGGCGAACCCGATGCCCGCCTCGAGGGGCGTCCGCGGGTTGTCCTCCGCGTGGAAGTCCTGGCCTGACAGCAGGAACCCGTACTCGAGTCGGAGCGTGTCGCGGGCGCCGAGCCCGCAGGGCTGGCAGTCGTTCGCCAGCGAGTCCCAGACGGCGCCCGCGCCGTCGGCCGGGAACACGACCTCGAAGCCGGCCTCGCCCGTGTAGCCACTGTTGGCGACCAGGCACTCCACGCCCGCGACCTCGGCGTACGTCGCCTCGAAGCGCCCGAGGTCTCGGACCGAGCCGTCGGTGCGCGCCGCGACGAGGTCCGGGGCGTCCGGGCCCTGCACCGCGACCATCCCGTACTCACCGGTGACGTTGTCCACCGTCGCGGAGAGGTCGTGGGCGTCCCGGTAGTCCGTCCACCGGTCGTACATCTGATCGTCGTGGCCGGCGTTCGGGACGAACAGGTACTCCGCGTCGTCACTCTCGGGGAGCCGGTAGACGACCGTGTCGTCGAGCATGACGCCGTCCTCGTCCGTGATGGCGGCGTACTGGGCGTCCCCGCGGTCGAGTTGCGAGACGTCGTTGGTCGTGAGCCGCTGCAGCAGCAGTTCGGCGTCCGGCCCACCGACCTCGATTTCCCCCATGTGGGAGACGTCGAAGATGCCGGCGGACTCGCGGACGGCGGCGTGCTCCGTCTGGATGGAGTCGAACTCGACGGGCATCTCCCAGCCACCGAACTCGGTGAACTGCGCGCCGCGGTCCTCGTGGCGACCGTACAGCGGCGGCGTCCGTTGGGCCATACTCGTGGCGTCGTCGGCCGGCAAGTAATGTTTTCGTATCCCGGTCGAACGTGGCCGGTTCTCAGTGCACCTCGAATCGGGGTTGCTGGCGCCGCGTCAGGCGGGTTCCACGACGATGTCCCCGTCGCGTTTCTTGAACACCACGAGGTCGCCCTCGTCGACGTCCTCGCCCTGTTCTGCGAACTCCTCGCGGACGGCCTTGATGAGGCTGATTCGCCAGCGGTCGGTGACTTTGGTGGTGCCGAGGATGCGCTCGTCGCTCATAGTGGAGTCGTCGGAGTCGGCAATGTTATGTCCTCGTAGCTATTCCGACGATATAGTCACAAATGACGGCGTCGTTTCCGGTGGTTCTCGCAGACCCGCCCGTCGAGCGACCACACCCGAGGGTGACCGTGACGCGGTTGCGCGGGAGCGTGAACTACGGCGACGGGCGCCAGCGGCGGTTCGCACTCAGGTACGTCGTGGACGGCCGGACGCGGATACTACTGGACGCACGCACACAGGCCACGGCTGCGCGACGTGCGAGCACGCTCGTTCGAGCCCGCGAGCCGCGTGCAGTCTGGGTGGTCGATGCGGGGCGGACGGCAGCGGAGTGCTGGCTACACGGCCCCACCTGGCGTCCCCTGGCGCGTGCGGCAAGTGACGTCCAGGCGGCGTTCGTCGCGTGGCGACGCCCAGACGACCGGGAGAGCGGGAGCGGTGAGTCGTCCGGCGGTCCCTGAACACGCCCCTACCGGCTCGAACGCAGCTACGTGACGTGAGTGCTCTGGCAGGCGGCGCAGGCGAGCGCCGTCGACCAGGTCGGCGGGCGCGCAGCGCCGGCGTCCAGGACGACAGTACATTCGACAGTCAACACGAATCGGTCGGCGTTACCGCAGTTCTGGCAGGCGGGCACAGTATCAGCCGGCTGGTGCGTTCTCGGCGCCGGCACCACGGGGTGGTCCCGTGTCCGTACTTGAACATTCGGAACGGGACTCAGGGACAGGGCCGCCGGGCGAGTCGCGGTGGTTTCGGCACGCTCTTGTCTCGGCGCACCCGTGTCCGGGTATGGAACGACTCCGCCGCCTGCTCGGGAGCGACGACGAGCGCGGTGACGCGCGGGAGGGAGGCGTCGCACTGTTCGTGGACGGACCGAACGTGCTCCGGTCGGAGTTCGACGTGGACCTCGACGAGGTCCGTGACCGCGCGGAGGCCGCAGGCCGCGTCGGCGTCCAGCGCCTGTACGTCGACGAGCACGCGACACCCGAGTTGATGCAGGCGGCCGAGGCCCGCGGGTACGAGGTGCGAGTCACCAGCGGCGACGTGGACGTGAAACTCGCTGTGGACGCGACTGAACTCGTCGCGGAGGGCACCATCGACGTGCTCGCGATCGCGTCACGGGACACGGACTTCAAGCCGGTCCTGGAGAAAGCGGGCCGGCGGGGCGTCCGAACGCTGGCCATCGCGCCCGGCGAGTACGGGCGGTCGGACGCGCTCCGGAACGCCGCCGACGACGCCGTCGTCCTCGAGGACTGAAACCGGGGTCAGATGTCGACGTTGATGCCGTTGTCGTCGTCGCCGTTGCCAACCGGGAGGGCTTCGGCAATCGCGCTCGTGAACGTGTCCAGCCCGCGGGTCTGGTACCAGACCGACCCCGGGCCGTCGAACTCCATGACGATGCCCTCGCCGCTGAGCAGGGTGGACTTCAGGCCGCCGACGCGGCGCGCGCCGAACTCGACGGACTCCTCCCAGGCGACCACGTGTTCGTTGTCCACGACGTAGGCGTCGCCGCGGTCGAGGTCGACGCGCTCGATACCGCCGAACGCCTCGAGGAACACGCTCCCGGTGCCCGACAGCGCCAGCGGCGTGATGCTGGCGCCGGCGAGCATCGACTTCAGGCCGCCGAACTCCGAGTCGATGTCGAGGCCGGGGTCGGCTGCGAGGAACGCGCCGTCCACGGCGTACAGCGTCTCGCCCCGGAGGTCGTGCTGGCGGACGTCGCCCGGGGTCGGCGGCGCGAAGGTCACCGTTCCGGGGCCGTCTTCGGCGACGAATTCGTTGGCGAACAGTGATTCGCCACCCAGGAGGGACTTCGCTGAGCTCAACAGGCCGTCGCGGGTGGTCGAGGTCTCGATGCTGACTTCGGGGTCGTGGCTGACCATCGCGCCGGGCTCTGCGAGAATCGACTCGCCGACGTCGAGGTCGACGACGAGGTGGGCGTACGACGGTCGGTGGGTGATTGCTACCTGCATACGTACTCAATTCGTGTGCGCCTCTGAGAAATTGCTCGGCCAGCCCGGATAACGGTTCGGCTCGTTCGCGTCGCGTGAGACGAACAGGTTTTCGAGCGGGCGGCGCGAACGCCGAGCCATGACCGACCTTGGGACGCCAGTGCTGGACAACCACCTGCACCTCGACGCCGAGAACCGCGGCATCGAGGCCGTCGAGGAGTTCGCGCGCAGCGGCGGCACGCACCTCCTCGTTGTGAACAAGCCGTCGTGGCACCTCGGCGCCGAACCCGACGAGGGCGAGGACTTCCGGCCCGTGTTCGAGGAGACGCTGGGGCTGGTCTCGCAGGCGTCGGACGTCCTGGAGGGGTGTGCGTGGCCGGTGCTGGGCGTGCATCCCGCGTTGATTTCACAGCTGGTGGACGACCGGGGGCTCTCTGTCGAGGACTCGCGAGACCTCATGTGCGCGGGCATCGACGTCGCCGCCGAGTACGCCGAAGACGGGCGCGCAGTCGCGGTGAAGTCGGGGCGCCCGCACTACGACGTCAGCGACGCGGTCTGGGACGCCTCCAACGACGTCATCCGGCACGCTTGCGAGCGCGCGGCCGACGCGGGCGTGGCGCTCCAGTTGCACACCGAGGCGACCGAGGACCTGACCGACGTCGCGACGTGGGCCGAGGACGCCGGCCTGCCGCCCGAGCGCGTCGTGAAGCACTACGCCAGCGGGGAGCTCGCGGGCGTCACGAAGAGCGTGATGTGCCGCAAGGAGTACCTCGAGACCGCCGTCGAGGTCGGGGAGCCGTTCCTGATGGAGACGGACTTCGTCGACGACGCGGACCGCCCGGGCGCGGTGATGGGGCCGAAGACGGTGCCGCGGCGCGTCCGCTGGCTCCGGGAGCAGGGCCACGAGGAGGCGGTCCGACTCGCCCACGTCGAGACTCCGGAGTCCGTGTACGGCATCGACACGGAGGCGACCCTCGCGGAGTGAGGGATGCGCACAGCGGGCGTCGCTCCGTGGTCTGTGTCCGAACGCGGCGTGTGCCGGGATGACTCGGCCGTCCGTTGAAGGAAAGGCCTTTGTCTCGGGCGGCCGGCGTTCGGAGTATGAGTGCCCCCGAAGAGGAGTTCTACTCCGAGGAACGCTGGCAGAACTGGCTCGACCGACTGCGCGACGAGGAGATCGACCCCGATGACGAGGACTCGGCGCGCCTCCTCCTGAATCTGCAGGACGACGTGGCTATCGCGGTCGCGAAGATCCTGAAGGCGTACGACGACGACACCATCGACGAGGAGGAAGCGCTCGACGAACTCGCCGACATCCGGGAGGTCGTCCTCTCGGAGCCGGACTTCGCGGACGAGGACAAGCTGATGCTCGTCGACGGCGTGCAGACGAGTCTCGTCTGCGTGTTCTACAGCGCCGAGCAGTACATCGCCGACGGCGTCGCCGACGAGACGGACATCGAGGAGTACGTCCACGCCGCCGTCGAGGCCGAAACCGAAGACGACCTCGACCGCGCGCTCGGCCTGACCGCCTGCGCCGGCACGCGCGTCATCGACGGCGAGGAACTCGACATGAGCATCCTCGACGACGTCGAGTACGGACTCGTCACGGAGTGGGTGAACGGCCTGGACAGCCTCCAGAGCGCGCTCTCGGACCCGGAAGTCATCGAAGACGACGACTGACGGACGCCCCCGGGGGCTACACCCGCCGCCGACGCGGCCGAGCCGCGCCGAACGCGGGCAACTGCGACGCGGACGCTGACCCGAGACGCCGTACGCGATTCCTGCGGCCGACCACTGGAACCGCGACCCGATTCTACTCACCGTGCCCGGGACCACACAGCCACCGCGCTCCGCGGTGACCAGATAGGCGTCGCGTTTATACCGTTCGCCTGCCCATTCCAACCGTGCGCTTCAGGGACGACGAGAGGGCAGTCACGGTCCAGATCGGGGCCATCCTGCTCTTCGCTACTATCATCATCGCGCTCTCGCTGTACCAGGCGACAGTCGTCCCCTCGCAGAACGCCGACGTCGAGTACAAGCACAGCCAGACCGTCCAAAATCAGCTCTCTGACGTCCGAAACGCGATTCTGCGGACCGCGGGTTCCGGGAACACCCAGCCGGTGTCCGTCTCGCTGGGAACGCAGTATCCATCGCGGGTGTTCCTGATGAATCCGCCGCCCGCCACAGGGACCATCAGAACCGGCGCGTACGAGAACGGAACGGTCCAGCTCTCGAACGTGGACGCGACGAACGACGAGACGCGGGACTTCCTCGACGGGTCGTGGAACGCGTCCACGAAGTACCTCGCCTTCGAGCCGGACTACAGCGAGTACGACAATCCGCCGGACCTGCTCTACGAGTCCTCGGTCCTCTCGAACTACTACCCGAACGCGGACAACGGGACGGCGATTCCGCTCACGGACCAGTTGTTCGTGGACAACGAGACGAAGACCATCACGCTGGTCACGCTGAACGGCTCGGTGAGCACGACGCGAGCGAGCGCGGTGAGCGTGACGCCGGAGTCGTTGAGCGCGCCGTACCAGCGCGTCCAAGTGGAGAAGGCGGAAGCTGCCGACCCGGCGGTGCTGTCGGTGCCGACGAAGATTTCGGCGGCCCAACTGCGGAATCAGACGGACCTCGGTTCACATCCGGGCGTCATCGACGTCACTGACCACCCCACGGAAGCGGACCGCGTGGTCATCGAGGTGGACTGGGACGGCCAGTTCACGCTCCAGACGTCGCGCATCGGACTCGGAAGCGGCTCCGAGAACCCCGACCCGCACTACCTGACGCTGATCGAGAACCGCGGCGACCGGGTGACCGTGGAGGCGCGTGACCGCTTCAACAACGCCGAGAGCGGAGTGACCGTCAACGTGAGCGCGTCCGAACCGGACCCGTTCGGGGAGTCGAGTAAACAGACCGACGAGGACGGTCGGGCGACGTTCGAAGTCAGCGACGACGAGACGGCGACGACCACGCTCGAGATCGACGACGGGAGTACGGACTACGAGCGCGTCACGGTGACCGTCGACACGACGACAGGCGGTGGCGGCGGTGGCGGAGGCGGTGGTGGCGGCACTGCGGGCCGGCTCGTTCACGTCGGGGACGCGTATGCCTTCGACGGCGACGACACGGGCACCGAGCCGGGCGGCCTGAATCTCACGGTCGAGAACACGTACGGGTCGGACGTCACCATCACTGACGTCACCGTCGAACCCGAGAACATCGACCTGAACGGGCTCTCGGACAAGGCCGGCGGCGAGGGGTACGGACAGAGCGAACTGAACGTCGAGGCACTGGACACGGGCACCTCGACAGCCGTCGACGTGCCGCTGCTCGACTCCGAGTACACGTTCGTCAGCGACCGCGGACTGACGCTATCGCTGGAAGAGAATCGCGAGGAACGGATCTACGACACGGGCGGAAGCTTCACGACGACCGACACGAGCGTCGTCGGAAGCCCGGTGACCGTCAGCAGCGGGAACCGCGCCGAGATCGCGTTCGCGGAGTTCTACGCCAGCGTGACGAACGGCGTTAGTACCGTGAACGTCTCCAACGAGGACTTCCGGGTGTCAGTGACGTACACGCAGAACGGGACGAGCAAGACCGACGAGTTCGTCGTGTACGCAGAGCCGCCGAGCGCGGCAGGGGGTGGCGGCGGGGGTGGTGGGGGGAGTAGTGCTGACCAGATGACATACGTTGACGGTTCAGGTTCAGCAGCGAGAGCCGGGGACGAGAGCCGCCTCGACTTTGACATCGAAAATACGGGGGGCGACTCAGTGACTATTACACAGATGAGCGTGGATTCTTCGGCGGGGAACCTGGCGCAGATTATGGAGGCTAATGGTGGGTCAAACCAGGCAGGGCAACACGAGTTTTACATCGATTCGAGTACTGCAGGACTCCTCGAGATGGATGGAACTCCGTACTATGACGACGATGGGAGCGAGTCATATGATTTGGGCACGACCCAATCCCTCACTGAGTCAGCAACCCTGACTGGGGGCGAACAAGCCCAGGTGACACTCCTACACTTCAGAAACAATGGTGGAAATCGCAAGAGTGTCGCAAATGAACAGGTTACGGTGACATTGTACTTCGCGGATGGGAGTACAACGTCGTTCACGTTCACTCCGCCTGGCTACTGATTTCGACTATCGTCGAAAACACCTATCGACAAAGCCATATGCGTGATTCGCGTACCCCGACCCATGACAGCAGTCGGTATCGACGCCATCGAAGTTCGAACTGGCAGGCTGAAACTCGATCTCGCCGAGACGTTCGCGCCCGAGATGGGCGACGACCCCGAGAAGTACACGAAGGGACTGGGGCTGTTCGCGTCCTCGTTCCCGGACGCCTACGAGGACATCGTCACGATGGGCGCGAACGCGGCGCACCGACTGATGGAGCGGAAAGGGCTGGAACCGCAGGACATCGGGCGCATCGACGTCGCCACGGAGTCCGCGTTCGACAACTCCAAGCCCGTCTCGACGTACATCGCGGGCTGCCTCGAGCAGGTCTACGACGGCGACTTCCACCACGCGAACAAGGGCGAGCGGAAGTTCGCGTGCATCTCGGGCACGCAGTCCCTCGACGACGCGGTGAACTGGATTCTCGCGGGTCGGAACCGCGGCCGCGGCGCGCTCGTCATCGCGACCGACACCGCGCTGTACGCCCGGGACTCCTCGGGTGAAGCGACGCAGGGCGCGGGCGCCGTCGCGATGTACATCACCGAGGACCCGAGCATGGTCGAACTCTCCACCGAACAGGGCTACGGCTCCGCGGACGAGACGGACTTCCTGAAGCCGAACCAGCAGTTCCCGAGCGTGGACGGCAAGCGCTCGATGCAGGTGTACCTCGCGCGGATGCGCGAAGCGCTGACGGACTTCGAGCGCGCGGCCGGCGACACCCACCCGGACGACTACGCGTTCATCCCGTTCCACACGCCGTTCCCGGGGATGGTCCGGAAGGCCGCACTGCTCGGCTACCGCCACATGATCCGCGGCACCGAAGTGGAGGACGAACTCGCCGAGGACATCGGCCGGCAGCCGCGCCGCGAGGACTTCGACTCCCGCGAGGAGTTCGAGGAAGCGATCAAGGGCTACGTCGACGACCTCAAGGACACCGACGCGTACCGCGAGTGGTACGGCGAGGCCATCGACCCGACGCTGGACATCTCCAGCCAGGTCGGGAACTGGTACACCGGCTCCGTGCACATCGCTCGCGTGAGCGCGCTGCTGCACGCCGCCGAGACCGGCGTGGACCTCGCTGGTCAGAAACTGCTCGTCGCCTCCTACGGCTCCGGCGCCCAGGCCGAGATCCACGAGGAGACCGTCCAGCCCGGCTTCGCCGACGAGGTCGAGGCGCTGAACGTCGACGACCAGATCGAGACCCGGCAGGACATCAGCTTCACGGAGTACGAGCAGATCCACGACCGCCACAACCACGAGAAGACGGTGGAACTGGAGCCGTTCACGCAGCCCGACGAGGAGTTCGTCTTCGACGGCTGGGGCCCGATGAACGAGCGCAAGTACACGTACATCCAGTAGCGCAGGAGAGCAAGGGAACCTCCGAGAGCGCGGCGTCGAATCGTACGCAACCGGAACGCTGCGTTTGCTGTTCGTTTTCCCGGGGAGTCAGTCCTGCGCGCAGCCCGCGAGCTGCTCGGCTCGACCGGCGTCCGCAGCGGCGAGGTCCGGATAGGCTTCGACGCCCGCGTAGTCGACGACTTCCTCGCCGAGGCGGCGAACGCGGGCGGCGAGGTCCTCGTCGGCGAAGCCGGCGTCCGCGAAGCTGTCGCCGGAGTTCGGGACGGCGACCTGGAGTGGCAGCGCCCACGCGTCGAGGGCGCGACAGACGGTGCGGAGGTGGCCAAGCGCCTGGCGCGGGAAGCTCCCGCCGGCGACCGAGAGCAGGCCGACGGCCTTTCCGCCGAACTCGTCGCGGCCACAGTAGTCCAATGCGTTCTTCAGGGGCGCCGAGTAGCTGCCGTGGTACATCGGCGTGCCGAGGATGACGGCGTCCGCTTCCGCGACGTGTGCCCGCAGTTCGGGAGCGTCGCCGGCGTCCCGGTCGTCGCCGTCCCGTGGCGGCAGGTCGTACTCGCGGAGGTCCACGAGGCGAGTCGTCGCGCCGGCGTCGCTGGCTGCGTCGAGGGCTGTTTCGAGCGCGATTCGCGTGCCGCTGTCGTCGCTGAGGCTCCCGCAGAGCGCGACGACGTGCGTGCGTCGTTTCATTTCTGTCACGCCACAGACGAGGGAGTAAAGCCACTAAAACGCTCGCTAAAGCGAGTTATTGTATAGATAGTTACGTAAAACTCGTTGTGTCTCCCGGGCGAGGCGTCGGCGGTCTCGTCTCGCAGATCGTGGAGTGCCACCAGTGGAAAACGACTACTGGCTGGCCGCGAAACACGGCGGCTAGATGCCCCGTGACTGCCGCGAGGAAGCGACGACGTACGGCTCGCTGTCTCCGGAAGCAGCCCTCCGGTTGGTCGGGAGTGACGTCCGGGCGGAGATCCTGTGGGCGCTCAGCGAGGCGCGCGCCGAGGCCGGGCCGCCCGCGCTGTCGTTCTCCGAGCTCCGCGACCGCGTCGACGCGGACGTCGACAGCAGCCAGTTCAACTATCACCTCCAGGAGCTCGTCGGCCACTTCGTTGAGCGGCGCGGCGAATCGGGGGCGGCGGACGCCCAGCCCGTCGCGGAGATGGCAGGCGACCACGGCGATGGGTACGCGCTCCGCCCGGAGGGCACGACGTTGACGCGGACGATCCGCGCGATGACGTTCACCGGCGACGCCGCCCTCGACCCGTTCGCGGTCGGCCTCGACTGTTACTACTGCGGCGCGGCCGTGGAAGCCGCGTACGGGAACGGCGTGTTCAGGATCCAGTGCCCGGACTGCGAGTACCTCTACGACTACAACCTGACGCCGCCGGGAGTCGTCGACGAGGACGAAGCCGTCGTGTTGTCGCGGGTCGCGCGGTACAACCGTCACGTTCGACTCGCGTTCGTGGACGGCGTCTGTCCGTACTGCGCCAGCGACGTCGAGACGACGTTCCAGGACCCAGCGGACACCGGGTATCCCGGTCGGGATGAGCGGGAGGTCCTCATTCACCGGTCCTGTTCGCACTGCGGGAACATGGACAACCTCACAGCGGGGGAAGCGGTACTGGACGACCCCGCGGTGGTGTCGTTCTGTGCAGACCGTGGCGTGAACGTGCTGGAGACGCCGATCTGGGAGCTGGAGTTCGCAGCGACGGACCGCACGGTCACTGTGGAGTCACGGGACCCCTGGCGGGTCAGCGTGGCTGTCACCCTCGACGGCGACGCCCTCGCGGTTGTAATCGACGAGGACGTCGACGTCGTCGAGCGGACGCGTCCGTCCCGAAAATAGAGCCGTAAGCGCGGGTTACTGCCCTGTGAGCCTGTCGAGCCACTGGCCACCCCGTTCGCGGACCTGGTAGGCCAGCGACGCGAACAGGAACACGAGCGCGCCGGCCGCGTACGCGACTGGGTTCAGTGCTGCCAGCAGCGGCGCCCCAGCGGCGCTCGCGAACGTCGCGACGAGGCCGAGGACGACGACACCGAGATCGAACTCGCACCAGGAGAGGCGCCCGTCCTCGACGACTTCGAGGTAGACGTCGATGTCCTGTGCGTGCTCGCCCAGTTCGACCTCTTTGGACGTGTCGTCGTACTGGACGATGCCGAGAGCGTCGAGTTTCGGGAGGTGGTTCTGGTGGAGCGTGACGTACACGCTCTGGCGCACCTCCCTCGGTGCCGGCGACTCCCCGGATTCGGCCGCTGCGATGTCGTCGGCCAGCGAGCGCAAGTCCCGCGGGTTCTCCTCGGTGAGGAGTTCGAGCACTCGCCACCGACGGTCGTTACTTAGTACGTCGTGAATCTCTGCGCGTTCTAGCGGTTTGTCTGCTTCCCGTTCTTTGAGCATCCGTTGGTCCCCCCGTTCGTGGCGCACCGAATTCCCCCCAATTCCCCGGGAATCGGCCCCCACAGTACATGCATGACGTGTACCGGGAAAGGTATAGTTAACTGACGGGAAAGGTTTCACGTCGTGAATATTTCCCCAGAATTGAGACGTAAATGACGCGAGGAATTATTATCCTACTAACTAAAAAACACCCTCAATGGGTGGGAGCAGTGACGCGGGCGACATTCTCAGAGCGGCTATCGAACGCCGGCCACTGTTCCGGGAACTCCAAGGCGGAGGGCTCACGAGGGCTGAGGTCCAGACGACGCTGAACGTCTCGCGTTCGACAGCCCACCGCATCCTCAATCGCTTCGAGTCGATGGGCGTCATCGAACACGCGAACGGCCGATACAGACTGACGCCCCTGGGGAGCGTCGTCGCCGCCGAGACGGAGCGGGCGACCAATACGGTGGCAGTGGCCAGGCAACTGACGCCGCTACTGGAAACGTTCGAGGCCGCCGACGAGCGCGTCGAACTCGACGTCTTCGAGGACGCGTCGGTGACGGCGCCGGAACCCGCCGACCCGTACCGACCGTTGCGGCGACTGCTCTCGGTAATCGAGGAAACGTCCCGAATCCGGGAGTTGTCGCCGACTGCTCCAGAGCCGGCCTACCAGTCGGTCCTCCTCGAGGGCGTTCGCAACGACTTGCAGGCCGCTGTCGTCTATCCCGGCAGCGTCGTCGACCACCTCCGTCGACAGGTCGATACCGACCTCCGGACCGTCGTCGACAACCACGGACTCGACCTCAGAGTCGGCACCCTACCGGGGTTCCGCCTGATACTCGCCGACGAACACGTCTACCTCGGCGGGTACAACGACGCCTCGACACAGCTCAAAGTCGTCGCTGACACCGACAGCCCCGCCGCCGTCGAGTGGGCGACGCGGGTGTTCCAGAGCCGGTGGGAGAACGCCACGCCGTACGCCGAGTACGAGACGCACGGCGACACAGAGAGCTGAGTGGGCCGACTCGATCGCGCGCGTCCGGTGACAGACATCGGGACAACACAATTGCATTCGATTGCACTCGCCGAGTAGACACCGCGTACTGAGCGGGCTTGACTGATTGTCTCGGGATTCAGGGCGAAAGAGCACTCAGGACGTTGTATTGTCCAGCGTCGTCGTCGCGGTCGCCGTCGCAGTCGTTGTCGCAGTCGCGGTCGGCGTTGCTGTCGGAGTCGGCGTTGCTGTCGGGGTCGCGGTAGGCGTCGACGTTGACGTGGTCGTATTTGTCGTCGTCCCGGGAGTCGTTGGAGTCTCGGTAGTCGACGTGGTCGAATTTGTCGTCTCAGTCGTCGTATTCGACGGCGGTTCCGTGGTCGTCGTCGCATTGCCGTCGTCGCCCTGGATCGACGCGGTCCCGACGTCGTCGCCGACGCTGAACGACACGGTGACCGTCTCCGAATCCGAGAGTGTGGCGACCGTGAACCCGCTGGTGAACCCCGCCAGCAGGACGACGGCGACGACGGCGAGTACGCGCGCGTCAGTCGCCATCGTCGCCACCTCCGGACGTCGAATCCGCGCGGTGGCCGCCGTCGGTCGCCGCCCCCTCAGAGCGGCCGGTAGCGGTGTCCTCGACTGGCTGGTCCGCGCTCTCGCCGTCCGCGCTCCCGATCAGCAACACCGCCGCGATGAACACGACGACCAGCGCCGCTCCGGTGAAGATCGCCACTCGCAGTGGCGTGAGCTGGACGTAGGCCATGTACCCGCTGTAGGCAGCGAGCGCGAGGAACCCCACAGAACTGAGCTTCACGTCCATCGGCGTGATCGCCACCGCGCCGTCGGAGTCCGAGGGTTCGTCAGTCGTCGCAGACTCCGCTGCTACCGCTCCGGATGCAGGTGCGTCTGCTGGTTCGAATTCGTCCGCCCACGCAGCGTCAGCTTCGGCGCCGGATTCGGCCGCCGCACCTGGACCGTCAGCGCCCCTGTCGCTGACGAACGTGTACAGTTCGTTGAGCACGAACAGGGCGATGGGCAACCCGACGAGTGTCGCGAGTCCGGTCGGCGTGTTCGCGAACAACACGACGTGGCCCACGAGCGGTATCGCGAACCAGACCTCGCCGGTGAGGTTGTCCGCCGGCACTGGCGCCGCGTCCACCGCGTCGTTGGCGTCGCCCTTCGTGCGGAACGCGAGGCCGTCTTCGCGCTCGACCACCTCGACGACGCGATGCGTGACGGGCGTCGACTCGCCGCCACGCGTGAACGTGATGACGTCGCCGCGCTCGATGCTCGCAGGGTCGACGCTGTTCACGACGACGGCGTCGCCCGCGGAGATCGTCGGCTCCATGCTGCCCGAGAGGACGACGTAGCTCGCGTCCGCGCCGACGACCGCCGGCACTGCCTGGACGACGAACGCCGCCAAGACGACCACGGCCACTAGCGTCACGAGGCCGCCCGTCGCACGGCGGAGACTGAATCTGGTCACGGCCACCACCTCCCCGGGTCGCGGGCCGCAAGCGGTCCTGTCGAGAGTGTTGTCATTGCCATGGATTCGACGCCTCCGTGTGTCGGCACTGGTTGGCGTGCAGTTCGAGGTCGACAGCTAGCGACTCGCCGACGTGCTGCTTGGGTTTCGAGAGTTTCCAGTCGAGGACGAGACACGCTGGGTCGCAGCCGACGCAGCCGCCGTCCGCGCACGCGTACAGCACGAAGTGGCTCAGGCCGCTCGGCTGCCCGCCCGGGTTGGTTCCCGCGAGCAGACCCGTGGCCGGAGACGTGCAGTCGAAGCGGTACGTCTCGATGCCCACGTCGGGCGACCCGCCGCCTTTCACGTCCACGCGACTGAACACGACGTCGTCGGACGCGACGTCGACGCCACGGACCTCGTCTCCGCCGTCCTTCCAGTGAACGGCAGCGATCTCGATCGTAACCGTCTGGCCGTCGACGTCGACGTCGAGGGTGCCCGGAACGTCGTCCACGGCGAGCGCGTCCCCGGGTCCGTCCTCGGTCTCCACGACGAACTTTTCGCCGTCGAGTTCGACTTTCGCGAGTCTCGGCGTCGCCCGCAGGCGCCGGCCCGCGCCGAACGCATCGAGGAAGCCAGCCATGGTTCCCTCGTACAACGCCTCCGCTTCCCCGCCGCACTCCGGTGCGTAGGCCGTCCGAACGTGGATTGCGTCAGCGAGCTCGTTCGGCTCCCCGTCCGCGCGCAACCAGATCCGTCCCGGGTTGTCGCACGCACGGAACGCCACCGTCACCGTTCCCGACGCGGGCTTCCCCGATGGATCGATGCCCGGGAACCCGACAGTGATCGTCGACTCCTCGACGAATTCCGTCGGGAACGCCTCCTGAGTCGGCATCGTGGACGTCTGCCCGCCCTTCGTCGCCGAACGGGTCGCGACCTGGAGGTCGAGGGACCCAGAGGTGAGGCTGTTTGACGCGAACACACCGCTATCAGTGAGGACGGCGTGCGTACCGACGCCAGCCGCAGCACCGGCCCCGGCGGCGCCGACGAGCGAGACGCCGCGGAGTACGTCGCGCCTGGAGACGTCAGGCACGGTCACCCACCCCCCTGGCCTGTTGGAACACGGCCGTTTGTACGCCGAAAGCTAGTATACTTATTGACGTGTTTAACGACTCAGCGGTCAGTTTAACGGGAACGCTAGCAGTCACGGCGAATCACACGGCTCGACCGTGAACGACAGGTCCGTCTGGACGCTGTCCCCCTGTATCGCATTGCCTGAAGACGCCGGCAGCGACCACTCGAGGCCGAGACAGACGCTCTCGTCCCCAGGGAGGCAGTCACCACCGAGACGAACCCCGTTGGCGAGCGCTGCGTCCGCGTCGAGCAACGACCCGTCGACGAGCGTCGTCTCCGCGGTGCTCTGGTCGCCGTCACAGCCCCCGAACTGGGAGACGCCGAACGCGCCGGTGTCGTACCAGACCGCGACGCCGATGGCCCCCCCGAGTTCACCGCGGGACGGCGTGTCGTCGCCCGCTTTGCGCTCGGGTTCGTTCCGCCCGTTTTCGGCGTTCTCTGTGACCGCCAGCGAGAAGTCCACCCGTGCGCCGTCCGCGGTCTCGGGCGTGACGCGGAACGCCAGCGTCCCCGAATCTCCCGGCTGGGCGTTCCCGACGTGCAACACGGGACCTTCGGCGGACTCGTCGCCGGATTCGACCACCGACCCGTTGTACGTTTCCCGCCAGTCGACACGTATCTCGACGTCTTCACCCATCGTCGTCGACGACTGGTACGCCACAGTGTCCGCGGAGAACGCGGTGACCGCCGTCCCGAACGCGACACCGACGCCCGCCGCGCTCAGCAGGCGTCTCCGCGTGAACTTCACGGCTACGCACCTCCGTAGCCGTCGGTCCGGCTCCCGGAGTACTCCGCGTGGAATCGTGTGTAATTGTGCATGGTTCGGTTCGAGAGACCCACCGGCGGAATCGAACCGCCGTTCGTGCTACCAGCGTGGGAAGCGGCCGCCGACCGCTACGTTCCGCCGGATTCGGACCCCGAGCCGTCGTTGCTCCGGCACTGCTCGGCGTAGAACCCGAGATCGAAGCGCACCTCGTCGCCCTGGATCACGTTGCCGACGGACGTGGGAACCCACCACTCGAAGCCGACACACACGCCAGTCTCGCCGGGGAGACAGTCCCGATTCTCGCTGGTCGAGCCAGCGTCCCAGTCCATGTCGCCGTCGCCGTCGAGCGGAATCATGCCCCCATCGGGACCGGAGGCGCCGATGCGGTCCATCGCCGCCGCGAGCGTCGCGGGTTTGCCACCATCGATATCGGTGTAGCCGCCGATACCGGGCCCGAAGACGAGTTGCTCGCCGTCGTCGTGCTGGTTGTCACAGTCCTCGTCGTACCAGATGCGAACCATCGTGTTCTCGGCGAGTTCGCCCTCGTCCGGCGTTGGTTCGGGCTCGGGCGTCTCGCCTGGCAAGCTCGCGTACTTCGAGGCCGTGAGCCAGAGGTAGCCGGGATTGTCGCAGAGGTGCAGCGAGAACGTGATTTCGCCGCTGTCCCCGGGCTTCACGTCGTCGAGTTCGACGAGACTGTCCTGGTCGCCGAAGACCCCCTCGGAGAGGTCGTCGCCGCTCTCGATACCGCACGTGCTGTGGATGACGATGTCGCCGACCCCGCTCCCGGAGGCGTCGATGCCGCTCTCCAGTGAGATCGGGTTGTTGGCGTCGCCGTCCAGGACAACGAGGTCCTCCAACGGTTCGACGTCGCTCTCCGAAATCCAGGTGAGGTCACCGAGCTCGTCGTACTTCGTCGCCATCTCGTTGAGCTTCGGGGTGAGCTTGAGCGCGAAGTCGCCTTGCGAGCCGTTGTTGTTTACCGGGCCGAGCACCCCGCCGTCGGTGTTCGCACCGTTCCAGACCCAGTCCCCGACAGCGACGCCATCCGAGGAGTCAGGGTCCTCGTACGAATCGTCGCTCCCGTTTCGGTCATCGTCCTCGACGACCCAGTCCCCGGTTTCCCACCGAGCATTCGGCGACCCTTCGATCTCGTAGGTCGCGGTACCACCGAACTCCGTCTGCCGGCGGTCGTTGACGACGAACAGGTAGACGTCGTCAGTGTCGGTGTTGCGCCACAGGAACACCGTGCTACGCTTGTCCGACTGGATGTCGTCGTTCTGCGACTGGTTCCCCGCTTTGTCGTAGGCCGTCTGGGGGTCCGTTCCCTCCAGCGCCTCGATACAGTACGACTCGCCTTCGTAGACGAGGTAGAACTCGTCGTCGTCACAGTCACAGCACGCCGGCACCTCCGCAGCGTCGAAGACGGGGTCCACGTCGCCCGCGCCCGAGTAGTGAATGCCCTCGAGGTCCTGGACGCCGTCACCGTCTGAATCCGGATAGGCGTTCACTGGGTGTTCGCCGACCGCACCGCCACTCCCGGGGATCGGTCCGTCGTACGTCTGCTGCCAGTCGACCTTCAGGTCGAGCTCACCGGCCGTAATCGTGTTCCCGTCGAACGACTCGGTGTCGTTGAAGTACGCGCTCGTGCCGAGGCCAGCTCCCGCCGAGGCCAGCCCGATGCCGCCCAGGCCCGCGAGGAGCTGGCGCCGCGACAGTTCCAGTCTGTTTCCGTTCTTGCTCATTGGTACCCCTCCTGGGGAACCCCACCGGCGGAATCGAACCGCCGAACCGAACGACCAGCGTGGGTCCCGGCCGCCCGCGAGCGGCGGCCGGTCAATTGACTGCTGTTCCTACGAACCGGGGTTGTCGTTGTTGCGGCACTGCTCCGTGTAGAACCCGAGATCGAAGGCCACGGAGTCGCTCTGGATCTCGTTGCCGACGTCCGTCGGCACCCACCACGCGAAGCCGACACAGCTGGTCTGTGAGGCCGGGAAACACGCGCGCTCCTCGGTGCTGGTGTCACCGTCGAGCGCGATACCGTCGCCAGCGGTGAGTTCCACGAGCGATTCGCGCAGAGTGCCACGGAAGATCGGTTCCTCGCCGCCGGAGCCGACCGTGCCACCGATCCCCTGGAAGACGGACTCCACGTCGGAGGTGTCCGCGTCGAAGGCGTACTGGTCCTCGGGATTAGAAGCTGGGTCGCTCGCCATGTCGCCGAGGGTCCCCGTCGGTGCGCCGCTGCCGTACGCGATGGTGAAGACCTCCGCGTCGTCGCTTTTGAGGTTGCCCGCCTCGTTGACGGGGTCATCGCTCGGCGAGTCAGTGACGCCGGAGTCCTCGTTCGCGTTCCCGTCACTCAGGAAGACGACTATTTTGCGTGCGCCCGAACGGGCGTTCCCGCTCTCGCCGTACGCGCTGCCGAACTCGTCGGCGGCGAACAGTTCCTCGTGGGCCTGTTCGACGCCGGCCTCCATGTTCGTGCCACCGCCAGTGGAGATGGCGCTGACCGCGTTCTGCACGGCGTTGTGGTCAGTGGTCAGCCCCTCGTCGAGAGACACGTTGTCCGCGAAGGACACCAGCGAAACCTGGTCGTTCGGACCGAGGGCGTCGATGAGCGAATTCGCGCCGTTTTGGGCCTGAGTGATGGCCGATCCACCCATGGAACCGGACCGGTCGAGCACAATCACGACGTCCGCCTCCTCGCCGTCGGTGCTGCCACCTCCGCCGGCCGAGAAGACGTTGTTACAGTCACCGTCGTACCAGAGCGCAGTTTGGACCTCGTCGAGCAGTTCAACGTCACCGCCCTGGAGGTCGGTGACCGTCTCGTCGCTCGGACCCGCGTCACTGGAGTTGCCTTCGGGTTCCGTGATGCCGTTCTCGTTGGCTTCGACGAGGTCACCCTGCATCCAGACGTACCCGTCGTTGTCACAGAGGTGGAAACTCAGGGTGAGTTCGCCGAAGTCCCCCGGCTTCACGTCGTTCAGGTTGACGAGCGGGTTCGGCTCGGTCGCACCCATCGTGTCTTCGTTCTGGGTTCGGAAGCCCTCAGTCGGGTCAAGGTCGGATGGAGTGTCCGCACCGTCAGCACAGAAGCTTCCGACATCGCCCATGTTGAACGACTCCTGGATGCCATCGTCGTCCTGGTCCGGATACGCCTCGATGGCAGTGTTGTCCATGTAGGTATCGAGGTCGTCGTCGTGCACCCAGACCATGGGGGTGTTCGGATCCGGAAGTGCCGTGTAGGACGACGTATCGGCTGGCTCGGACCGCGTCACGTCGAGTCCAGCAGTCGGATCTTCGAACCCGTAGATCTGGGGGTAGGAGTAGTGCTCCTCCCAGTCGACTTTCAGGTCGAGTGTCCCCGCCGTGATGGTGTTGTCTTCGAACGATTCGGTGTCCGTGAGGTATGCGGACGTTCCGAGGCCGGCGGCTGCGGACGCGAGGCCGACGCCTCCCAGTCCCGCGAGCACTCGCCGCCTCGAAAGCCGGTACCGTTTGCCGTCATCGGTCATAGTTGCTCCCCCCGTGAGGGGAAACCCACTGGCGGAATCGAACCGCCGTGTCGCGGCGAGTGCGCGCGACCGAATCGGCGCGAACTCGAGCCGCGATTCCCAGCGTGGGTGATTGGCCGCATCGCTACGAACTGTTGAACGGTGCACCGTTGTTCCGAACCTGCTCGGCGTCGAACCTGAGCGTGAACGTCACCTCGTCGCCCTGGATGTCGTTGCCGACGCCCGCCGGGAGTTCGAGTAGCTGGTAGAACCACGCGGCGTCGCTGTTCGTACCGACCTCCAGGGGGTCTCCGGTCGACGGGTCTCGGAGCAGGACGCCGGTCTTGTAGACGTCGTGGGCCTCGTTCATCGTCGTGTAGTGGGCGCCACTCGGGGTTTCGCCGTCGAGGTTCGTCGGCGCCTCGTAGCTGCTCAGACCAGAGTCGTCAAGATCCGTCGTCTCGTCGAGGCCCGCGAGGTCGTCTGGACTGCTCCCCCCCGACGTGTCCGAATAATCTGCCCAAATCGTCGAGAGGAGCGCATCTCCCAAGTCTCCCGGCGAACTCGTGTCCGTCTCCGGTTCCGGATTCGCGCCCTCGTCGTTGTTGTAGTCCCCATCGACGGACGTCACCTGGACGTAGCCGGGGTTGGCGATGACCTCGGGATTCCATTCGAGGATGAGCCAGTCGCCGGGCTTCATGTCGGCGACCGTGATCGTCACCTCGTTCCCGTCTGCGGTGTCCTTCGGAGTGATCGTCGTGTTGTCCCGAACGATGGTGGTGCTGTGCGCGATGTTGTCGACGGTGACCCGCAGGTTCAGTTCGCCCGCGGTGATGCTGTTTCCGTCGAACGACTCGCTGTCGGTGAAGTACGCGGAGGTGCCGAGCCCGGCACCAGCGGCGGCCGCACCGACGCCGCCGATGCCTGCGAGCACCTTCCGCCGCGTCAGTTCGAATTTCTTGTCTGTCATTCGTATCGCTCCCCACTCCTGGGGAAGACCCACCGGCGGAGTCGAACCGCCGAGATGCCAGCGTGGGTGAACCGGGCTCAGTTGCCCGGAGTCGCGTCGCTATGGGTCGACGTCGTTGTCGTTCCCGTCCTGGATTCCGTTCGGGAACGTGGAGCCCTCGGTCCGAACCTGATCCGGCTCGACGTTCACCAGTCGGAGGCCGAGCGGCGCGCTGCTGCCGCTCGTGTCCACCTTCCGGAGCAACGCACTGTCGTCGGCAACGGAGTCGTCGCTGTCGTCGTCGTGGAGTTCGATGTCCTCGCCCTCCCCGGACGGCAGGTCAGTACTCTGGCCGTTGTTCCGCGCGACGACGTTGTCGAGCGTGACGCGCTGTTCGGTGCGGCTGCGGTCGTCCTTCCAGCTGACGTCGACGCCCTCCTCCTGGTTTTCCTCGACCGTCGAGTCGAGGATGACGTTGTTGTCGCCGTTGAAGTAGACGCCGTTGTCGCCGTTCCCCGCGGCGTGCACCGTCTCGACGTGGCAGTCGTTGGCGTACCAGCACGTGAGACCGTCGTTGCCGTTGTCCTCGATGGCCGAGTCCCGGACAATCGCGCCGTCGGTGTAGTTGAGGACGAGCGCGCGGCCGCGGCCGTCGTTCCCGTTGTCGACGACGGCGGTATTGCTCACCAGGCCGCCGGTGAGCCGGCCACTCGAACCGCTGTTGTCGTTGTACTGGATGACCTGGTCGGCGCCCGTCGCCGTGAGGTCGCCGACGCGGACGTTGTCGGCACGGATTTTCATCCCGAGGTCGCGGCCACCGGTGAGACCGCCACTCCCGCCGACGTCGTACGCGTCGTACGTGGTATTCGACGGCCCCTCGCCACGGATGTCGAGGGTCTTGTCGACGGTGACCTCGCCGGTGTGCGTGCCCGCTTCGAGCAAGAGCGTGTCGCCGCTAGACGCGTCGTCGACGGCCGTCTGGAGGTCATCGCCAGTGCTGACCAGCGTCCAGTCGCCGACGCCAGTGTTGTTCCTGGCCTGTTCGGCGTAGAACTCGAGGTCGAAGTCCACGGAGTCGGCCTGGATCTCGTTGCCGACCCACGTCGGCACCCACCAGTCGAGACGCACGCACGTGTCGTCAGTCGGTTCGTCGGTGCTATCGCCGCCGTCGAACGTCGGTCGGTCGACGACCCCTGCGGTCGGGTCGCCGTCGCCGTGCAGCGGGACACCGGCGTGGAGGTCGGACAGCACTCCGAGAAGCGTCCCCTCGGTGAGCAGGACGTCGTCGTTGTTGCTGTCGCTCGTCTCGCCCGTGTAGTAGAGTGCTGCACGCGTGTACGTGGCGAGCTCCCCGCCGTTGTCCTTCTCCCAGGGCGAGTCGCCTTCCGGTTCTGTGATGGCGTTCTCGCTGTCGTCGGTCAGCTCGCCGCTCATCCAGAGGTAGGCGGGATTGTCGACCAGCGAGAAGCAGAACTCCAGGGAGCCCTCGTCGCCAGGTTTGACGTCCGAGAGGTTGTAGCTGACGCCGACGCCCTCGTTCACATCTTCGTCGCCTTGTACAGTTCCGGACAGTGGGCCGTCGAAATTCCCGCTGGCCGACCCCTGATCGACCATGAAGTCGTAGTGGACGTAGAGGTCGAGTTCGCCAGCTTCGAGCGTGTTTCCGACGAACGATTCCGTATCGTTCAGGTACGCGGACGTGCCGAGTCCAGCGGCCGCACCTGCGGCACCAATCGTGCCGAGGCCGGCGAGGACGCGACGACGCGTGAGTTCGAGTTTCTTCGACATGGTTTCTGTCGGCCCAACGGAAAGTCGGGCACTGTCAGCCCCTGTGTCTCATACCCCCATAGCTAATCGCGGAATTTTCAGAAAAACAGCCGATTGAGCGGGTTTAAGCCCGGTCCTTAGGATTTTAGTTAGTTTCTTTTCCCGCGAGTCCCCGGCTGTGTCGGGCAGAAATGGAACGAAAACGGACTATCTCCAGGAAGGCGATCGGGTATGATAGTGTAGCGAGCTGATAGAAGAAGGGGGGGCAGCACAGAGCACTGGGAGACCCGTGCGGTGAGAGGGGAGAAAACGGTAGCGGTGGTGTGAGATATTCGGCGCTGTCGAAATGCTCGGCCTTGGACGCCGCCGTCGCTACCAGTTCTGTCTGGTAGTGTGTGTCGGCGCTCGCTACAACTCGTGGAGCGGTCGTCGCAGTCGAATCGCTACACCCAGTGAAGGAGATAGAGGAGATAGAGGCCCGCGCCGGTAACACCCGCACCGGCGAGAATGAATCCCACCACGAAGAGAATAGACGACGCGTACAGCGCAAGCTGGACCAATTGCAGACCGACCAGGATGGCGAACAGCGAGAGAATCGTCCAGAGAACGGTTTCAAGTACCGTCCGACTCGTGCCGATGAGTTCGTCGCGGACGATGGCCCGAACCTCTCGTTCGCTGAGTCCATCGTCGGGCGCCATACCGGTGTCTCAGAGAGTCAGCGACAATAAGATGTCGACTGACTGGCTCGAACCACCAGCGGGCCCGGAATCCCGAAGAGTAGACCGACGGTCTACGAGCGTTCGATACGAGTCCCCGAGATGGTGCCGGATGGCGTAAAGCTATTCGTCGCAAGGACAGCGCTCAGGTCCAGCGACCCCGTACCGTCGCCGACGTACACCTCGTCGTCCTGACTATCTCCGGAGAATTCGTTCGATTCGATTGTCACCGTCGAGCCGTCCGTCGAACTTCCGAGAACGACGTGGAATGGCGGCGCGAAATTGTCCGAGGTCGTGGTCTCGACGTCCGAGATCGTGTTCTCGCGGATGGTCACATTCGACGGACCCGTTGCGCTCCCCCCGCCCTGAGCGAGGGAGATGACCTGCGTGAACCCGCCTGGGTCACCGCCCGACCCGGGAATCGTCCCTTCGGTGTTCAGGTCACTGATGTCGTTTCCGTCGATGACGCCGGTAACGTCGCCATTGAACCGGACAGCGACCGTCGAGCGCGTGTCCAGCAGCCCGGTGATCGTGTTACTCCGGACAGTCACGTCGGTTATCTGGGTGCCCGACTCGTTGATCAGAATCGCCTGCACGGCTCCCTCGTCCTCGTCGGTTCCCTCCAGATTCCGGAGTTCGTTGCCGTAGATGGTGATGCCGCTGGTGCCGTCACTCGCCAGAATCCCAATCGGGTTCGCGTCGTCGTCACCCGTTCCGATGTCCGCGAGGACGTTGTGCTGCAGGCAAACGTTCTCGCTGCCGGAGGAGACGTCTATTCCAACGGCTCCGGCGTAGTCGGTCGGATTCGCCGAACCCTGGGTTCCGGGGTTCCGGATTTCGAATCCGTCGACAGTGACGTCGTCTGCCTGAACGTCGACGGTGGACCCATTCGAGTGCTCGACGACGGGTCGTTCTGCGCTCGCCCGCGCAAGGGTGAGTGGCGTATCGACGTCGATCGCCTCGGTGTAGTCGCTTCCGTCCCCGAAGTCGCCGCCGAAGACGCTGACGACATCGCCCCCGCTGGCGTCGTCGATGGCGCTCTGGATTGCGTCGCCCGGAAGCACGGTTGCGTCCGCGAACGGGTTCTGGGGCGCGGGATTGTTGCGCGTCTGGTGGGCTGCGAACGTGAGGTCGAACGCCACAGAGTCCGACTGGATCTCGTTGCCGACGTCGGTGGGGACCTCCCACTCGATGTAGAGACACGGCCCGTTCTGCGTGCTACTATCTGGCGACGGGGGATACGCGTCCGTCCCGCTGGTCGTGGCGTCGCCGTCGAGCAGGAAGCCGCTCTCGAGTTCCTTCAACAGGTCCGCGAGCGTGTAATCGACCGGGTTCCGGAACTCGTGTAACACCCCGCCACTCTCGGTACAGTACGACACGTCGACCTGGATTGCCGCGGAGAGTTCGCCCGCCCCCGCTCCGCTCGGAGCGTTACCGAGACTTCCGGCATCGGAGCCGTCCACGTCCGCCTCGGGTTCGGTCTGCCCGTTCTCGTAGTCGATGACACCGGCGGTACTACCGATCCAGAGCCACCCCGAGTTGTCGACGATCTTCGGGTTGAACTGCAGCGAGCCGCTATCGCCGGGTGTCAGGTCGCTGATCGCGTACTCCCCTGTAGCCGTTCCATCACCGTCGATCGTCCCGTCGTTCGTCGTGCTTCCGGTGGTGACTCCGTCCTGGCTGACAGCCGTTTCGTAGTCGACGTACAGGTCCACCTCTCCGGCCTGAATCTCGTTGTTCTCGACGGTTTCTGTGTCGCTGAAGTACGCGGACGTCCCCAGTCCGGCCGCCGCAGAGGCCAAGCCGAGACCGCCCACGCCCGCGAGTATTCGGCGTCGCGTAAGTTCGAATTCTCTCATGGTACCCCCTCCGGGGAAACTCACGAGCGGAATCGAACCGCTCGACGGTCACGTCGCACCTGCGTGAGTCGGAATTGCGATACGCGAACGACGGTTGCCGGATGCGACTCAGGGCCCGGTCGGGTTGTCGTTGTTCCGACACTGCTCGGTGTAGAACCCGAGGTCGAAACTGACCGTGTCCCCCTGAATCTCGTTGCCGACGTCCGTCGGCACCCACCAGGCGAACCCGACGTACCGGGTAAGTCCTGGCTGGTAGCAGTCGCCATCGTTCAGCATGTAGCCGTTCTGGGCAGCACCGAACTCGTCGATGGCTTCGGCGAGCGTCCCGGCGAAGATCGTCTCCTCGCAGAGTTCGCCCGTCGTGAGGTCGCCGTAGGTGTGGTCAGTGAGGTCCCCGGACAGGGCTCGACGCTCCACCTCGTTCCCGTTGCTGTCGAAGAACACGAGTTCGGAGCCATTGATAACCGAGCCTACGAAGTCCCCCGTCCCGGAGTTCGACACTGCGAGTCCAGTCAGTCCTTCGCCAGTCTCTAGTTCGGCCACCTGCGAGACGCTGCCGGACAAGAGGTCCACCGTGTGGAGCGCGTTCGTGGAATTCGTGTAAAGGTAGAACTGACCAGTGGACGTGAACGCGCTGTCGGCGCCGGAAACGTCGAGGCTCAAGTCGAGCCGGTCCGTCACCGTCGGAGCAGTACCGGGGTCGCTGATCTCGAATACCGCGTTCTGGGTCATGCTCACGGCGTACAGTGTGCCGTCGGTATCGACCGTGGCCTGTACGATACTGCCGAGTGGCCCCTTTCCGTTGAGGTCGATGTTCACTATCGACAGCGAGTCCGTAGCAAGATCGTAGGTCGCAATCTTGTCCTGGAGCTCTGCGACCGCGTACACGGTCTCTCCATCGGGTGAGGCCCCGATGTGCGAGGCTTCGAACGCGGTCGACCCGTCGTCGAGATCGGTCAATTCGCTGGTCGTGGCGTCGGTACCGCTGATGTCGACCTCGTAGAGCGTCGCAACCGGGTCGTCCCCGTGATCGGCCATGTAGAGCGTGTCTCCACACTCGCCCCTGTCGAGAACGTTGTCGCCGTCGTCGTACCACCAGACGGTCTGGATGTTCTCTGCGAGCTCGCCCCCGTCCGACTCGCCGTCCCCGAGCGCGGCCTCCTCCGGTTCCGTCAGTTCGCCGCCACTCTGCGAGACGTTCCCCGTCTGCAGCCACACGTAGCCGGGGTTGCCGCAGAGGTGGAAACTCAGCGTGAACTCCCCGAAGTCGCCGGGTTTGACGTCCTGCAGATTGATCAACGGCTGCGGCTCGTCGTCGACGTACGTATCGGCGTTGTTCGTTCGAGTCGCGTTGCCGTCGCTCGGGGTGAGGTCCTCGTCTACGTCTGCCCCGTGCGCACAGGCATCGTATGTGAACCCGTCGTCGACCGCGTCGTCATTTTCACCGACAGTCTCCTGTTCGCCGTCGTTGTCGGGGTCGGGAAACGCCTCGATGGCCGTGTTCGACATGTAGGCACCGAGGTCGTCCTCGTGCACCCACACCATCGGGTTCTCCGGGTGCGGAAGACCGACGTAGTCCCCCGATTCAGCTGGTTCGGCACGCTGGACGGCGAGACCCGCTGCTGGATCGTCGAAGCCGTAGAGCTGCGGATACGAGTAGTGCTCCTCCCAGTCGACTTTCAGGTCCAGCGTCCCCGCCGTGATCGTGTTGTTCTCGAAGGACTCCGTATCGGAGAGGTACGCTGACGTTCCGAAGCCGGCCGCGGCAGAAGCGAGCCCGACACCGGCCGCTCCAGCGAGCACGCGACGCCGCGTCAGGTCCAGGCCAGCGGGTTTGTCACTCATCGGTGGCCCCCTGAGTTAGGTACTGAACGGGGAGTCGTTGTTCCGGGTCTGTTCGGCGTCGAAGACGAGGTCGAAGCTCAGCGAGTCCCCCTGGATCTCGTTGCCGACTTCTGAGGGGATCTCGAGCAACAGGCAGAACTCCGAATTGAAGTTCTCACCGTCGTCCTCGATAGCCAGCGGGTCCCCCGCGCCGTCACGGATCGTGACGCCCGTGCTGTACGTGTCGTACGCCTCCTGGAGCGTGGTGTAGTGGGTGTCGCTATCGACGACGCCGCCCTCGTCGCGGGACGGGTCCCAGGCTTCTGACTGGCCGCCACCGGCGACGTTTGTAGTACCGTCGAGGCCAGACAACGCGGTCCGGTCGCCACCACCGTAGTCGTTCCAGACCGTTGCGAGAATCTTGTCCTGCAGTTCCCCGGCTCCGTCACTGACGCCCGGGTCGTTGAAGTCGCCGGTCATGCTGGTCTCGTTCCCATCGGTCGGCTCGGGTTCGGAGTACCCGTTCTCGCTGGATTCGAGGTTCTCGGTGCGGACCTGGACGTAGCCGGGGTTGTCTCCGATGTCGATGTCGAAGCAGATGATGCCCCAGTCGCCCGGCTTGACGTCGTCGACCTGCAGGCCAGTCACTGCCTCACCGTCTGCAGTCGCTTCGAGCTCTCCGAGATTTGTTTGTTGGGCCCAGTAGTCGTTTGCGGCTTCCACGCTCGCAGTGACCTGCATGTCGAGCGTGCCCGCAGTGATCGTGTTGTCTTCGAACGATTCCTCGTCGCTGAGATACGCGGACGTGCCGAGTCCCGCGACGGCGCTCGCGACACCGATTGTGCCGAGGCCGCCGAGGACGCGACGCCGCGTCAGTTCGAGTTTCTTTGACATGGTTCGGTTGGTCGGCCAACGTGGTTGGCCTTGCCACATCCACGATGGAGTATCCACATAGCTAATCGCGCAATCAGCACAGAAACGACTGATTTGACGCGGCTAAGCGAGGGATTGAAAATTTTAGCGGGCCACGTCACCCGCTTCAGGCCCGCCGATACGCGACCCGTCGAGTGGTAAGTTCACCGATAAATATGCGGGTACGCGACAGGCCCTGTGTGTATGAGTCTCACCCGGTCGTCCGCGCTGGCGGAGGCGGACATCCACGACATCCTCAGGAACGACCGGCGGCGTCGCGTGCTCGAACACCTCCAGGAGTCGATGGGCAGCGTCACGCTCAGGGAACTGGCGGAGACCATCGCTGCCCACGAGGCCGGCGAGTCGCCGCCGCCGCGGCCGCTCCGCGAGAGCGTCTACAACTCGCTGCACCAGACGCACCTCCCGAAACTCGACGCCGAGGGCGTCGTCGACTACGACAAGAACCGCAAGACCGTGGAACTCCAGCCCGGCGCGCGCGACGTGAACGTCTACATGGAGGTCGTCACGAAGTACGGCATCACGTGGGCGGACTACTATCGGTCGCTCGCGACGCTCTCGCTCGTGGTCGTCGTCGCCGCCGAGGTCGACGTCCCCGTACTCGAAGCACTCCCGGTGTTGCTCGTGGCGAGCGCGTTCCTCGCCGCCATCGCGGCGTCCACGGCCTACCAGCTGTGGACGCGGCGCTGGACGTACCTCCGCAGCCTGCTGCGCTAATTCTGGTCGCCGGGCTGGCACCTCGACAGGAACCGAGAGCGATGCGTTCCCTCGCTGCACAGGCAACGCAGGGGTCCGCAACTCACTCCTCGGGGATCGGCGCTTCGAAGATGCGCGCACCGCAGCCCGTGCAGGACGCCGCGACGACTTCGACGGAGCGACAGCAGGATTCGACCGTCTCCTCGCCGAGCTGGACGTGGCCGTCGCAGACCGAACACCGGTCCAGCCACAGCCGCAGCCCGGCGAGCAGGCGGGTGCGTTCGGTGAATCCGCGGTCGACCCACCCGGCGTCCGCGTCCGCGAGCACGACAGCGCCCGCCGCGTCGGCGACGAACGCCGCCCTGGACGGCCACTCGGCGACCGTCGCGTCGTCGACCCTCCCGACCACGGCTTCGCCGCGGTACTCGACTGTCGCGGGCTCGTCGAACGACGGCGGAAGCAAGTGCTGGACGGCGGCGTCGACGTCGTCGGCGGCGGCCGCCATCTCCGAGCGCCACTCGGTCCGGAACAGGGAGTCCAGACAGAGGTCGTCGCGGTCCGGACACGGCGTGAGCGCGCCAGAGTCGAGGAGCACGGCCTCGGGGTCGAACGTTCCGTGCTCGTCGACTGGGGCTGCGTCCCCGGTCGTGGGTCCACCGTGTTCGAAGTACGCCAGCACGTCGTCCGGGAGGAGTCGTTGGGTCAGCGCGGGTGTCCCGGGGATCAGGTAGCCCCTGACGTACACCATGGCCCCGCCGAGGATGCCGGCGACGACGCCGACGGGGAACGCCAGCCAGGCGCCGAGGCCGACGCTCCCCGCAACGACGAGCGCGAGGTTGAGCACTGTACACGGGAAACAGCGGTTCTCGCCCGTGTACTCCGGGCGCCGGAGCGCTGCGACCGCACGACGTGCCTGCATACACCCGTATCGGGAACCGAGTGGGTTAGGTATCACCCTGTTAAGGCCGTTGAACGCGCTGTTAAAGGATCTCAGGGCCTCAATGTCCGCGATTCGGAAGCGGGTCAGGCGTGGTCGCGCAGCGCCGCCAGCAGTTCGTCGATGGGCGTCTCGGTGACCGCCAGCGAGTAGCCGTCCTGCTGGGCGAGGCCGGGCGCGTGCTCCCAGAGGTCGTCCTCCGAGAGGCCGTGCAGGAGGACGGCGTTCGGCGTCGGATTGACGACCCGGAGCGCGATGCCGGGGCCCTCGCCGCGCGAGACGTTCGTGAACACGAGCACGCGGCTCGTGGACTGCCCGTACAGCCGGTAGAACTCGTCGGCGCGCAGACGGCGGATGGCTTCGATGGAGTCGATGACGGTGTGTCCGGTGACGCTGTCGCGCTCGCCGGCGACGACTTCGGTGCCGCCGACGGCGTCGTAGAGGTCGTCGAGGCCGACTGCGGCCGGATACTCCTGGAGGTCGAGGACGACGTCGCTATCGAAGCCCGCCGAGAGGACGCGCGTGTACTGCCGGATGTGGTCGCCGCCGCGGCGTTCGTCGATGTCGAGCAGGGCGTCGACGAGCCGGCTGACGAGCGCGATACCGGGGCTCTCGCGGCGGCCGCTCTCGTAGTCTGAGACGACAGACGACGAAACGTCGAGCCGGTCTGCGAGCTGCGTCTGCGTGACTTCGAAGTCCGTCCGCCACTTCCGGAGGGTGGCGCCCGGGTCGTCGCTGAGCGTGATTTCGCCGGCGATGCGCTCGGCGAGGTCGTTCCGCGGGTCGTCGGCCATGGCGGTGAGTCGGGAACCGCCGTGGAAAAGCCTACCGGAGCGGATTCGACACGTGCCGAACTTTCCCGGGCGTCGGGCAGCAGTCTCGCGACGCAGAAGTAGAACGCCACTCTCGAGGCACAGAACCAGGGCGCTACTATCGAGGCACAGAGCCAGAACGTCGCCCATGACAGGCGCAAAACACATCCTGGTGTGGGACACACCCACGTGCATGCCCTCGACGGTAGTTCACGTCGCGTTCGGCGCGCTCGTCGCGACGGCGTTCCTCCACGAGTTCGACGCGAAGGCCCTGGCAGTCGTGTGCGCGTTCGCCGCGTTCCCGGACGTGGACACGTTCCTCGGCATCTGGATTGCGGGCGGGCACCGCGCACTCCTCCACACGCTCCTGGTGCCAGTCGTGCTGGGCGTCCTCGTCTACTGGGACACCCACCGCGGAGAGTCGTGGCTGCGAGCCAGATTCGGTCGGAACGGCCCGCACGTCGCCGCAGTCGGCGTCGTCGCGCTGACGCTCGGCGGCATCCTCCCGGACCTGATGACCAACGGCGTGAACCTCCTCTACCCGGTCCACGACCGCTTCTACACGTTCGCCGGGAAACTCGAGCTGTCCAGCACGGAGGGCGTCGTCCAGACGTTCGTCGACCTGAGCGAGGACACGTCGAGTGGCGGCTCTGTCGGCGGGACGACGGAGAACACCCACTACTACACCGGCGTCGACCTCGAGCGCGGCCCGGACCCGGAGAACGCCGAGCGCGTGTTCCCCATCGTCGCGTCGGGGATGCAACTGGTGGTCGTGTTGACGGCAATCGCCGGCGTCATCGGGCGGTTCCGGGAAGCCAAACGCTAACGACGCGGGCGCCCAACCGCCGGCATGGTCAGGCCGTACACGGACGCGGACCGCGATGCACTGTGGGCGCTGAAACGCGGCTTCGAAACGGGGCTCGGCGAGGGCACCGGGAGCGAGGACAAACAGGCGGCCTACGAGGCGAAACTGGACGCCGACTACCGGCGGCGGTGGCTCGACTGGGTGGACTGCTGCGTCACCGAGAATCCCGGCTGCGTGCAGGTCGCCGACGCCCGCGGCTCAGTCAGTGACGACGTCGACGGTGCTCTCGCCGGGTACGTGTTCGTGCTCCCGGAGTCACTGGCGTTCGTCTGGGACGCAGCCGTCCTGAACGAAGTGTACGTCGACCCCGCCGCCCGCGGCACCGGCGTCGCGGACGACCTGCTGGACGCCGCGCTCGCCGTGGCGCGCGACCAGGACCTGCCACTAGACAGGATGATTCTCGACGTCGACCGGGAGAACGAGCGTGCGCAGGCGTTCTACGAGCGGTACGGCTTCGAGCACTGGGGCGAGCTGGTCGCCCGCGACCTCTGAGCAGTCCTCAGGTGGCCGTCGTCGCGCCGATTGCACCGCCGATGCCCCCGAACACGACGGGGTAGAAGAGACCCGCGAGGAGCACGCCGACCGTGTACTCGGGATGCATCGTCGACCCGCCCGCCGTGTAGCGGAACGCGACGAGGCCCAGTACCGCGAACACAAGGTAGCCGACGACCAGGCTCGCGCCGGCGATGGCGCCGCTGTCGAAGTCGCGGACGCCAGCGCTCCGCGCGAGAGCGAACCCGGCGACGACGAGCAAGACTGGCGGGACAACGTACAGCAGGGTCGGCGCGTTCCCGTCGGCGATGAGGTTCATCGAAACGCTCCCCCCGCCAAACGTCGGATACGTCACGGCGACGAAGTGGGCGTTGTAGAACAGCCAGCCGACTGCCTGCCACGCCGGAATCGGGTCGCCGCCGAAGAACTCGATGACCGCGTTGTACCCCTGGAGGCTGTCGCGGATGGTCCCCGACTGCCAGACGTACGTCACGAGGTACCCCAGCACGAACGTGAGCGTGCCGGCGGCGAAGCCGTTCCGGAGGGACACTCCTCGAGGAAGCGCGGAGTCCGTTTCTGACATATCGTACTAGGTCTCCTGTGTGGGAATAGCCTTTGTGGCAGGCCGTCTGCCCCCAATTGGCTCAGATCCGCGATCGCGCGACCACGCCGGGACTTGCGCTCCGCAACCACTAAACGCGGTTCCGACTTAGGCCGTCGTAATGGTAGACTGGACGGAGAAGTATCGTCCGTCGTCGCTGTCCGAGGTCCGCGGGAACAACAAGGCCCGCGACGCCCTGCGGGAGTGGGCGGACACCTGGGAGGACCACGGGGAGGCCGTCGTCCTGCACGGTAGCCCCGGGGTCGGGAAGACGTCGGCGGCGCACGCGCTCGCGGCCGACGAGGGCTGGGACGTCACGGAGTTGAACGCCTCCGACCAGCGCACGGCCGACGTCGTCGAGCGCGTCGCCGGGGAGGCGGCGATGTCGGGGACGCTGACCGGCGGGACGGGCGGCCGGAAACTCGTGGTGCTCGACGAGGCGGACAACCTCCACGGGAACGTCGACCGCGGCGGCTCCGCGGCCATCACGCGCCTCGTCAAGGAGTCCACGCAGCCCATCGTCCTCATCGCCAACGAGTACTACGACATGAGCAACTCGCTCAGGAACGCGTGCCGGGACATCGAGTTCCGGGACGTCTCGAAGCGCTCCATCGTCCCTGTCCTCCGCGACATCTGCCGGCGGGAGGACGTCGACTACGAGGAGGCGGCCCTGGAGGCAATCGCCGAGCAGAACGCCGGGGACCTGCGGTCGGCGGTCAACGACCTGCAGGCGCTGGCGGAGACCGACCAGACGCTCACGGTCGACGACGTGGTGATGGGCGAGCGCGACCGCACCGAGGGCGTCTTCGACTTCCTCGACGACCTCATCAAGAACCTCGGCGCGCAGGACGCGCTGCAGGCGGCCTACGACGTCGACGAGACGCCCGACGACCTCATCAACTGGGTGGAGGACAACGTCCCGAAGGACTACTACGGCGACGAACTCGCGGTCGCCTACGAGTTCCTGTCGAACGCGGACGTCTGGCTGGGTCGGGTGCGCGCGACCCAGGAGTACTCGTACTGGCGGTACGCGACGGACAACATCGCGGCCGGCGTGGCGGCCGC
>Ga0207851_100028_pt1 | contig 122832 bp, 121 predicted proteins | sample A23E3SouthBayCA_FD_187747 | JGI IMG/M metagenome (GOLD analysis project Ga0207851, IMG submission 187747) | Aerobic enrichment media microbial communities from Eden Landing Ponds, California, USA - A23 E3 (SPAdes) | ecosystem: Environmental > Aquatic > Marine > Unclassified | place: Emeryville... | reverse complement strand
GAGCATCCCCTGCCGGGTCGTCCGCGGCCAGTAGAGCGCGACCATCACCGGCAGCGCGAGCTGGGCGTAGCCGCCGAAGGCCGTCCCGCCGATCTCGACGAGCGTGCCGGGGCGGAACAGACTGGCGACGAAGGTTCCGATCGCGAACGCGGCGACGCCGACCCGGGCGATCCACGCCTCGCGCTCGTCGCTCGCGGCGGGGTTCACGAAGGGCCGATAAATATCGCGCGTCAGATACGACGACCCCGAGAGCAGCATCGAATCCGAGGAGGACATCATCGCCGCCATCGCCCCGGCAACGACGAGCGCGGCGAACCACGCGGGCGTGTAGGCGTTCAACAGCACGGGCACGACGTTCGCGCCCTCCGGAACCGACACGCCGAGGCCCGCCGCCCACGACCCGAGGAGGAACGCGGGCACGAACAAGAGCACGACCAGCACCGGCCACAGCGCGAACGAGCGCTTCAGCACGCGAGCGTCCTTCGCGACGAAGAAGCGCTGATTGATCTGGGGGAACATCGCAACCCCGAAGGCGATCGTTACCGCCTGCGCGATCATCCACTGCGGCGAGTAGAGGCCGCCGCCGAGCGAGAGAAATTCGGGGTTCGTCTCCGCCAACGACGTCGACACCGCGTCGAGGCCGCCAGCAGCCGCGAGCACCCAGCCGACGGCGATCCAGACGATCCCGAGCATAAAGACGCCTTGGATCGTGTCGGTCCACGCGACGCCGCGAAGCCCCGCGAGGACGACGTAGACGATCATAAACAGCGTAATCGCCGCCGCGCCGATCCAGTAGGGGACGACGCCGCCGGTGAGCCCGACGATCGCCTCGCCCGCGCCCATCTGTTGGAGCATCACGTACGGGAACAGCCAGAAGAGGGACACACCCGCGACGAGCGCGCGGAGGCGCTTCGAGCCGAACCGATCGCCGAGCATCTCGCCGAGCGTGACGTAGCCCTGCACCTTGCCGATCAGCCACTGGCGGTAGCCGATCACGTACCAGAGGATCGCAAAGAGGATCCCGTCCATCACGCCCATCACGAGGATCCACTCGGGCCCGGCCGCGTACGCGAGGTTCGGTCCGCCGAAGAACGTGAACGCCGACAGCAGCGTCGCGAACGTGGTAAACAGGAGTACGACGGTCCCGATCGATCGACTCGCAAGGTAGTAGTCCTCGGCGTCCCGGCCTGTCAACCGATACGCGAGGAGTCCGACGGCGAGCGCCACGACGAGATACGCACCGATGACGCCGAGTTGGACGGGAAGCGTCGACTCAGCCATTGAAACGCGCCTCCTCGGGGTCGACGTTCATCAGGCGATCCCACGCCCCGCGGCTGAACAGCGCAAACGCGAGCGACGCGAGCACCATCCAGCCGATGTGCCACCACAGCCAGATCGGCAGTCCGAGCCACGTCGTCGCGTCGCCCCAGAGAAACCACGGGATGGCGAACACAACGAGTACTGCGAAGACGCCGATCCAGAGATAATCCGTCTTCCGTCCCTTCATCGAACTACACTGATCACTCGGTGTATGTAAAAATTACTGTTTTAACTTCGATGTGGCTATCCGAAGAAAATATTTCTACAATACGCGAGTCTGGTTGGTACTGTTACTTAGTAGCCGACCGGCAGCCCCGCAGTCGCCGGTCGTGTATAGGAACAGCAGTCGTCGTGCGTCGGTCCGAATCAGCGTGATTCGGCCCGGTTGACGTGCGACGTGGGATCTCGGGTACGATAGCTATTTGCCGCGAGCGACCCTAATATATGGACGTCATCGGGTTTCCCATGACGCGCATATCACAATCATTCGCCCCCTCCGGGGGGATTCACCAATGGAAGACACCGAAAAATATCTCATCCACGCAGCGATCACCGCCGACGGCATCGTCGAGCGGTCCGACGTCGTCGGGGCCATCTTCGGCCAGACCGAGGGGCTCCTCGGCGACGACTTGGACCTGCGCGACCTCCAGCAGTCGTCGAAAGTCGGCCGAATCGACGTCGAAATCGACTCCCAGAACGGCCAGTCGTTCGGGACGGTCACCATCGCGAGCAGCCTCGACCGAGTCAAGACCGCGATCCTCGCGGCCTCGCTCGAAACGATCACACGAGTCGGGCCCTGTCGGGCCACCGTCGAAGTAACCGACATCGAGGACGTCCGCGAGGCCAAGCGCCGCGAGGTCGTCGAGCGCGCGAAGGAACTCCTCTCGGAGTCCTTCGACGAGAGCGTGATCTCCTCGACCGAAATCTTAGAGGAAGTCAAAGAGAGCGTCCGCATCGAGGACATCAGCGAGTACGAAGGGCTCCCCGCGGGCCCCCACGTCGCCGACTCCGATGCGGTCGTCGTCGTCGAGGGACGCGCCGACGTGCTGACGCTCCTGAGCTACGGCATCAAGAACGCCATCGCCGTCGAGGGGACGAACGTCCCCGAACCGGTCGCGTCGCTCACCCAAGAGCGGACGACGACCGCCTTCTTCGACGGCGACCGCGGCGGCGAACTCATCCTCCGCGAACTGCGGCAGGTGGGCAACGTCGACTACGTCGCGTTCGCGCCGGAGGGACGCTCCGTCGAGGATCTCAAGCGCCACGAGGTCTTTGCGGCGCTCCGGGATAAGGTGTCGATCGACGCCTACGAGCCGACGGAAGGGGCTCCTGCAGTCGAGGAGAACGCCGAGGCGGGGACGGACGGTGAACGACCGGACCCTCCGCAGGGGTCGCCGACGACTGACTCGGCGACCCCAGCCGAACCGACGGATACGGAGAATCGCGGTCGATTAGACGAGTACGTCGACGCCGTTCCGGAGGACGTGTTCGAGGAGGGAATCCACCCGACATCCGGCGAGTCAGTTGTCGACGATGCCTTCGCGCGTTCGACGGCGGACGCTGCCGGAGGCTCAGACGATACAGTCGTCGACGACGCCGAGCCGACGTCCGTCGCCGAGGGCGACGCCGACGCCTCGACGGAACCGGACGGCGCTGATGGTGGAGACGATGGAGACGAGGATTCCGAAGTCGCGGACGCCGTGAACGAGAAGGCGGATGTCGACGAGGCTGCCCGCGAAGACGGCGATACCGACGAAATCGGTGGTGAGGGCGGCGTAGCCGCCGACGCCGAGACTGCCGATATCGACGATGCTGACGACGCCGATGCCGGCGACACCGCGACCGACGACATCCCTCCGGCGAAATCACTCCGGGATCACGTCCGAGAGGTCGTCGACGAGGACACCGGAACGATCCGTCTGCTCGACGAGAACCTCTCGGCGGTCGGGGAGTCCCCGATCGAAGACGCGTTCGACGCGATCGCCGACGCCGACGCCGCGCCGTACGCGCTCGTCGTCGACGGGGAGTTCACGCAGCGACTGCTCGATGTCGCGGCCCAACGCGGCGTCGAACACGCGGTCGCGAGATCCACCGGCGAGTTCGTCAAGAAGCCGATCGGCGTCCGACTCCTGACGGCTGACCAACTGGCGACGTCAGTTGCCAACTGATCCAGCTGTCGTTTCTCTCGTTACGAACCGATCGCGGGCACCCGCGTTCAGTCGCTTGCGCGGCGGAGATTCCCGCGGAAGCGACCCACTATTCCGGAACGTCGTAGGCGTAGACCACAGCGTCGACCGTCCGGTCAGTCGAGTCGCTCGCGTCAGCTTTGCCTTCCGCCGCGTTGTTTGCGTCGGTTTTGCCCTCCGCCACGTCGCTCGCGTCGGTTTGGCTCTCCGCCGCGTCGCGTTCGGTCGATTCGATCTTAAAAAACTCTGGCTGTCGCCCGATCGCTTCGAATCCCACCGATTCGTACAGCGACCGCGCGGGGTCGTTGTCGACGGCGACCGTCAGTGTCACCCGCGTTCCCGGCTCCTGTTCGGCGATCACCGCGCTGAGGAGCGCGCGGGCGCGTCCCTCGCGGCGATGGGCCGGATGAACGACCAACTCCGCTAGGTGGGCCTCACCGACGACGAGCGCGTACCCAACCGGCCGGTCCGTGGAGCCGTCGCGTTCGACGGAGACCAGACACGTTCCCAGCCGCGGAACCGCCGCGAGCAGTTCGGGTGCGGGTGCCGGGAGATACGACTGGAGTTCGGCCAGAGAATCGAGATCGGACGAACGCGCAGGACGGATCATCGGAAGGAGACGTGGTTCTATCGGACGAACGCGGTTCACAACAGCGCGAACGCGGCGACCGCGCTGCTGACAGCGCCGACGAGCGTCGCCGCGAAGTTGACGGCCTCGTTGCCGAACGCGGGGCCCTCGACGGTCGCTCCGAGGACGCTGTCGGCGGTCATTCCGAGGAACCCGCCGACGGCGACGACGGCCGCGCCGACAACCGAGACCTCCGAGAGCAGCGCGAGCGCGACGACGCCGACGATGGCCGCGCCGAGGAAGCCGAATACCTCACCCTGCCACGTGATCCCGCCGTCGGTGCCCGGAGCGACCGGTTCGAGCGTGGTGATGAGCCGGGGATCGTCGTACAGCCCGCCGAGCTCCGAGGAGAGCGTATCGCTCAGGGCGGCGGCCATCGAGCCGGCGAAGGCGTACTGGAAGATCGTTCCGTCCATCGAGACCGACTGACTCGCGGCGAACGCGATCACGCAGAGCAACGCGACAGCCGCGTTACCGAGGACGTTCCCGGTTCCCCGCGCGCCCTCGTTCTCTTCTGCGATGCCGCGGCGCTTCTTCTCGTCGTACTTGAACTTCGTCGAGAGCGAGCCGACGCCGAAGAAGCTGATGAGGACGGCGAACCAGCCGATCCCGCCGAAGACGATCACGAGGAGTCCGAGGAGGACGCCCGAGAGCATTCCGGCGACCGAGGCCGCACCGAGCGCGTACGATACGTATCCGAGCCCGACGGTGACGGCGAGCGCGGCGGCCACATCGACGGTCCCGACCGAGACCGCGAGCGCGTCGAACAGCCACAGCAGGAGCCCGGTCGACAGCATCACCAGCGGGTCGTCGCGCTCGAAGAGCATCTCGCGGAAGAGCGCGGCGACGAGCGTGCCCGCGACCGCGAGGAAGACGAATCGGGGGGCAAAAACCGACATCGCAGACAGTGAGGCGACAGCCGCTTGCGCCGCGACGCCCGCGACACTCCCAACGAGGACGAACCCCGCCGCGCCGAGGAACGGATTGTTCGTCGACTCGGCAACGAGTCGCTTCCCGAGGTTCCCGTACGCGAGGACGATGACCGCGGCGGCGAACAGCGAGACGGGAAGCCCCATCTCGGTCGCCAACAGCGAGAGTCCGGCGGCCGCGAGCGCGAACCCGGTGAGCCCGTTCAGCCGACCTTCGCGCCTGTCGGCCGGCCGGGCGAACAGCTCGAACAGCGGCCCGTCCGTGACGCCGAACGCCGCGACGGCCGCGATCACGGCGAACGGAGCGAACGCCGCCCGCCCGAGCACGGGAGCTGCAAGCGCGAGGGTCCCCACTAGGGCGAATCCGCCCGCCCGCCGGAGCGTCGATTGCACACCCCCGGATACCGCCGACGCGCACTTAACCCTCCCGACATCTCGTCTGTCGATTCCGCCGCCGTTTCAGAGGGTTTCTGTCACCTGCTCTGCGCTCGCGACTTCGGGGATGATCACCTCGTCGGCCCCGGCGCGACGCGCGAGCGCCTCGTACATCTCGTCGCCGACGCGGACGACCAGCCGAACCGTCGGCGCGATCTGACTCGCGGCCATCGCGATCTGAATGTTCGCGTTCGAGTCGTCGATCGCGCCGACGACTGTCTTCGCGCGCTTGACACCCGCCTCCCGCAACAGTTCCTCGCGGCGGGCGTCTCCCTGAATCGCCAAGAGGTCGTCGTCGAGCGCCCGCTGGAACTCCGCGTCCGTCTGTTCGATCACGACCACCTCTCGGTCGCCGGTGTGCAGCGCTTTGCCCACTGTTTTTCCGAACGTTCCGTATCCGCAGATGATGATGTGCCCGTGCAACTCGTCGATGTCGCGTTCGATTTGCATCTCTCGTAACTCCGAGTGAATCCGTCCGCCGAAGGCCGCCGAAAACACGGTCTCACCGATCCAGAGCCCGACGACGATGAGCCCCGACAGCACGACGACCGCGTAGCCCTTCGTCAGCGTCTCTGGTCCGCTGTGCGCTTGGAAGTGCAACTCGATGCTCGTCGGGTCGAGGAGCCAGAACAGCGCGTCGACGACGCCGACGCCCCCCAGCGAACTGAACCCGACGACGCCGAGCGTGACCACGGCGAGGAACGCTGCGACCGGCCGCAGGAGTCGCCGCACCAGCGGTCGCCCGAGGACCGTGCTGAGCGACTGCCCCAACGGTGCGCTCACCGTCTCCACCGTTCCGCGTCAGGATGATGCGGTGCTCGTGATGCGTGTCTGAAACATTGCGATATTTTTCCTACCATCGTAGTTATTACTGCATCATACAACAATTAGGCCCTAAATAGTGCTTTCTATGACATTATTGAACACGAAAGAGCCGATAGTACTATTGAACCGCTCACCCCACGAACCCGGAGGCATATAGCCCAGCGGGACCCAGGCTCTCGCGTGGGACTGTACGACCGCTATCTCGCCCTCCGCCACCGGCTCCACGACGCCGACCCGCCCGCGCACGTCGCCGTCGTCATCACCGAGCGCGACCTCCTCGAACAGGGCGCGTACGACACGCTCTCGGCGTTCTTCGGGTGGGCGTTCGAGTACGGCGCGACGCGCGTGACGGTCTCGGTGAGCGTCCTCGACGAGGCCGTGATACCGACGCTCTCGCGGGAGTTGCGGGCGATCGACGCTCCCCGCTCGGTCGCCGTCCGCGAGCCCGGCGACACCGAGCGCGCCGACGCCCCTATCCGCATCAACATCGGGCTCGGCGGCAAACGGGAGTTCGCGGCCGCCGTGCGGCGGATCGCCGAATCCGTCGAAGCTGAGGAACTCACTCCCGAAGACGTCGACGCCGCCGAGATCGAGGACCGACTGGTGTTCGACGACGAACCCGACCTCCTCATCAAGACCGGAGCCGAGCGGCTCTCGGACTTCCTCATCTGGCAGTCCGTGTACGCCGAACTCTACTTCACCGACGTCAACTGGCGGGACTTCCGCAAGCGTGACTACCTCAGAGCAGTCCTCGATTACCAGAACAGACAGCGTCGGTTCGGTCGGTAACGACTCTCGCTCTCGGGGCGGATCCGATCACCAAGTAGGCAGTCGATCAGTCCGCGCGCTCGCCGGATTCTGCGCCGCGCTGGCGTTCCAGTTCGGCGGCGACCTCGCGAGCGCCCGCGGAAGGAAGTTGTGTTCGGAGCCGACCGGCCACGGTTCGGGCGTCCGCGAGTTCGGTCTCGGCCACCGAGCGGAGGAGCGCGACGGCGCGGTCGGTCCGGGACTGTTGCCACGACTGTTCGCGGGACTCGTACGTCCGGAGCCCGCGGAGGAAGTCGGCCTTCGAGAACTCCGGCCAGTACGGCGCACAGAAGTAGACCGCGGCCTCGTTGCCGTTGGCGTGCCACGGCAGGAAGTTCGAGGTCCGCTCGTCGCCGCCGGTGCGGATGATGAGATCGACGTCCCGCGTCGTGTGCTCGGCGAGACGGTTCTCGACGACGTCGACATCGACCTCTTCCGCAGCGATCTCGCCGTCGGCGACGTCCCGAGCGACGGCTCTGGCTGCACCCAGCAGCTCCGATCGGCCGCCGTAGGCGAGCGCGATGTTCAGTCGGAGGGCGTCGTACTCGGCCGTCTGCGACTCCGCGTAGTCGACGGCCTCGCGGACCCGCTGGGGTAGTCGGTCGACCTCGCCGATCGCGCCGATCCGCACGCCGTTCTCGTGGACGCGGTCGGCGTCGGCGAACTCGTAGAGCTTCGATTCCAGCAGGTCGAACAGGGGCTCCAGTTCCTCCTCAGGCCGGTCGAAGTTCTCCGTCGAGAAGGCGTAGAGGGTGAGCTCCTCGATACCGAGGTCGTCGCACCACTCCAGCACGCGTTCGGTCGTCTTCGCGCCCTCGCGGTGACCGTCGGGTGCGTCGTCGCCGTGTTCGCGGGCGTACCGACGGTTGCCGTCTTGAATGATCGCGACGTGCGTCGGCGCGGCGTCGAGCTGTCGCCGGAGCGTCCGCTCGTAGGCATCGGAAACCCGTCTGCGGACCCACTCCATCATACCTACTCGCACTCCGCCCTCGGGTATGTGTCTTTTCGTTGTGACACGTTGACGTGTACACTCGACTGAGGAGATTCCATCGCACGCCGCACTCGACTGAGGAGATTCCATCGCACGCCGCGACCACCGTCAGTCCCACGCGCGGATGCGACACGGTTTTGCCGCATCCCGCGGAACCGACTGGTATGATCGGGAGACAGTTCCTCCGCGAGAACCCCGAGGTGGTTCGGGCGGCTATGGAACAGAAAGGCGTCGATGACGTCGACCTCGACCGCGTCCTCGCGGTCGACGAGGAGTGGCGCGGGCTCAAACAGCGCGGCGACGACCTGCGACACGAGCGCAACGAGATCTCCTCGAAGATCGGCGATCTGAAAGCCGAAGGCGACGACGAGGCCGCCGAGGAAGCCATCGAACGCTCCCAGGAACTCAAAGCCGAACTCGACGATATCGAGGCGCGCGCCGAGGAACTGGAGGCCGAACTCGAAGCAGCGCTACTGGAAATTCCGCAGGTCCCCGACGACGACGTGCCGGTCGGCGAGGACGAAGACGAGAACGTCGAACGCCGCCGGGAGGGCTTCGAATCCCTGCGGACGCTTCCCGAGACGGTCATCCCACATTACGACCTCGGCGAGGACCTCGAAATTCTGGACTTCCAGCGCGGCGCGAAGGTCACCGGGGGCGGCTTCTACTTCACGAAGGGCGACGGCGCGCGACTCGAACACGCGCTCATCCAGTTTATGCTGGACGTCCACCGCGAACAGGGCTATACGGACATCTTCCCGCCGATCCCGGTCAACTCCCGCTCGATGACCGGCACCGGGCAGTTCCCGAAGTTCACCGAGGACGCCTACCGGATCGGCGGCGCGAACGAGGAACCGTGGGACGACGACGACCTCTGGCTCTGCCCGACCGCGGAGGTCCCGGTCACGAATATGTACCGCGACGAGATCCTGCTCGACGACGATCTGCCGCTGAAACTGCAGGCGTACACGCCGAACTTCCGCCGCGAGGCGGGCGAACACGGCACCGAAACCCGCGGCATCGTCCGCGTCCACCAGTTCAACAAGGTCGAGATGGTGAACTTCGTCCGCCCCTCCGAGAGCGAGGACCGATTCGAGGGGCTCGTCGACGAGGCCGAAGAGGTGCTCCGACGGCTCGAACTCCCGTATCGGATCCTCGAAATGTGTACGGGTGACCTCGGATTCACGCAGCGCAAGAAGTACGACATCGAAGTGTGGGCCCCCGCCGACGAGATGGATGACGGCCCCGAGGAGGGCGGCCGGTGGCTGGAAGTCTCGTCGGTCTCGAACTTCGGGGACTTCCAAGCGCGGCGCGCCGGCCTCCGCTATCGGCCCGAACGACACGAGTCCGCGGAGTACCTCCACACTCTGAACGGCTCGGGGCTCGCGATCCCCCGCGTGATGGTCGCGATCTTGGAATACTATCAGAACGACGACGGGACGGTAACGGTCCCCGAAGCGCTCCGGCCGTATATGGGCGGCACCGAGGTCATCGAGGGCCACGATCCAGTCGGCGAATCCGCGGTCGGCGCTGGCAAGCGAGACTAAGAGGGAGTATAGTAGCCTTTGCAAGTCTTCGCTCAGCCGACCGCCTCACAGCGTGCGGTCGGGTGAGTAACCAGTTGCAAACGCTACGATCTCGTACGCCGTTCGTCTGACGATCCGCTCGCGAGCGACGGTGTAATGACCGCTTAAACTCGTGATTCGGCTTAATTGGGGTAAATCAGGACGCACTGTCGAGCCGTTTGATAGGCACCCGACCAGTATTCGGTTCCGTGATCGATCGAACGCTCGACGGAGGAACGAACGGGACGGGAAACTGGGAAATCATCGCACACCACGATTTCGACGGACAGTCAGAACTCGATGCGACGATCGTGACCGCGCTCGGTGAAGCGGTCTCCCCTGAGGATACCCCCCTCTACGGAGTCGTCGACACGGAGCCCGCAGAGCGGTTTTTACAGTCCGTCGACGGTGACGACGCCAGCGTCGTGTTCGCGATCTCGGGACGGACCGTGCGCGTCTCCGCCGACGGAACGATCGCCGTCCAAGACGGTCTCGTCCCCTCGGAGTGACGCTTCCCTCTCTTTCTGCCACGACGAACCGCTTTTCTTCCCTGACCGCGTTTCGCGATTGTGGACGCTGACGACGCCTCATCATCTCCTAACGCCCCCTCGCTTCACGTGCGCTACGAGGGCGACGACGACCCCGACAAGTGCACGGCGCGCAAACTCGCGCGGTTCGATCTCGTCGACCTTCACCGCTCGGATCGCGCGACTCCGTACGGAGTCGTTCTCAATCCGCACGCCGAACAGGCGCTCTCGCCAGCGGATGCGACCGTCGACCGACTCGTCGCGCTCGACTGCTCGTGGGAGTCGGCTGGGGAAGCCCGCTTTTCACTCCCCGGTGAGCACCGCGCGCTCCCGTATCTCGTCGCCGCCAACCCGGTCAATTTCGGCCGGCCGATGCAGCTGACGACGGTGGAGGCGTTGGCGGCGGCGCTAGCGATCTTCGGCGACCGCGAGCGTGCTGAAGCGATCCTCTCCAAATTCACGTGGGGACACACGTTCCTCGAACTGAACGACGAACCGCTCCGTCGGTACGCCGAGTGTGCGGACTCGACGGAGATCGTCGAAATACAGCAGGAGTATCTCGACCGCGGCGAGGATCAGTAGCGGCGCAGATCGTTACGGATTCAGCGGCCGCTATCGATTGAAGAAGCCGCCGATCGCGCCGCCGATGGCGCTGTCGATCGCGAACAGGAACGTGATGACGACTCCCAAGAGGAACACGCCTGCGCCGCCGAGAAATCCGCCGAGCGGTCCGCCCGCGAGGCCGAGTAGCCCCCCGAGTAGGGCGGCGAGAATCGAGACGACGATCCCGGACACCGATCCGGCGACGAGTCCGTTCCACGCGCCGTTTCCGACGCCACCCGCGAGGTACCCGGCGACGACCCCGCCGATGAGTCCCGCGCCGACCTGCCCGACGACCGGGAGCGTTAGCCCGAACGCGCCGACGATCACCATCACGAGAAAGCCGATTCCGACGGCCCGCCAGTTCGTGTCCATACGGGAGGGAACGAACCGAACGGACAAAACGTCCGCGGACGGCCGGGAGAACCACTCTCACACGACGATCGAACGGACGCGCTTTTACCGTTCGGCCGTATAGAAGCTGTAATATGATTTTCGAGTCTCTTCCGACGACGCCCCGGTCGGAGGAACTTATCGATAAGGCGTTCTCGCGGGCGGCCCGGTCGGGACGTTCGAAGTCCGGGCTGGAGGCCCAGCAGTCGATGCTGCAGACGGCTTCCTCGATCCTCTCGGACAACCTCGAGAACGTCGTGACGCAGTGGCCGGACTTCGGGACCGTCGATCCGTTCTACTACGAACTCGCGGACGCCCTCGTCGACGTCGATGAACTCAGACAGAGCCTCTCGCGGGTCACGTGGACGAGTCGGCAGATCGACGAGATCCACCGGGAATACCAGCCCAAACTCCGAAAGACGGACCCCGAAACCGCCCGAAAACACCGGAAACAGGCGTTCGCGCGGCTGGCCGACCTCGTCGAAGACGTCGCCGACGACCTCGAACAGATCGGTGCGGCCCGCGACACGCTGAAAGTCCTTCCCGACATCCGCCCCGACGAACCGGCCATCGTCGTCGCCGGCTACCCGAACGTCGGGAAATCCTCGTTCGTCAACGGCGTCACCCGCGCGAAAAACGAGATCGCACGATATCCCTTCACGACGAAGGGCGTCCACGTCGGCCACTTTGACCGGGACCGTGTTCGATACCAGATCATCGACACGCCGGGGCTGCTCGACCGTCCGGAAGCCGAGCGCAACGACATCGAGAAACAGGCCGTAAGCGCGATCGAGCACCTCGCGGACGCCGTGGTGTTCGTCCTCGACGCCAGCGAGGCCTGCGGCTACCCGCTCGAAGCGCAACTGGAACTGCGGGACGCCGTCGAGGCGCGGTTCCGCGAGCGCGACGTGCCCGTCATCACGGTGAACAACAAGAGCGACCGCTCCCGCGACGTCGACGCCGACCTGCAGATGAGCGTCGAGACGGGCGAGGGCGTCGACGACGTCCTCGACGCGGCCGTCGAGGCGGTCGGCTGGGAGCCCGACATCCCGCCGTCGCGACAGGAGTAGTTCTGCGCCCCGTCGGCTCCGATGTCGCCGGAACGATTATTCGAGTGCTGATCGATATTCGAGTCACTCACTACTTCGATGTTTGATCCGCTCGCTGCCCCGTTGTCGGATGTCGTCCTGCGACTGCTCGTGGCGATGAGTCTCGGTGCGCTCGTAGGGCTCGAACGCGAGCAGAGCGAATCGGCCGGGCGGTTCGCCGGCAGCCGGACCTTCCCGCTGTTCGCGCTGTACGGGGCGCTGACCGACGCGTTCTTCGGCGGTGCCTTGCTCGTCGCGCTCGGCGTTCTCGTCGTGCCGCTGACAGTCGCCTACGCCGCCAAAGTCTGGACTGACGGTGACTTGGGCCTGACGACGCTTACCGCCGCACTTCTCACGGTGATTCTCGGCGCGATGACGATGCATTCGGACCGGACTGCGACGCTGGCCGTCGTCGTTGGCGGCGCGGTCACCGTCCTGCTCTCGGTGAAGGATCCGCTCCACTCATTTGCGGATCGGATCGAGGCGAGCGAGCGGTTCGCCTCGGCGAAGTTCATCCTCATTGTTCTCGTCGTTCTCCCCTCGCTTCCGGACCGTTCGATGGACGTTCTCTACGGCCTCAACCCGCGGTTCGTCTGGCTGATGGTCGTCTTCGTGACCGGTCTCGGGTTCGTCGCGTACGTCCTCGGCCGGGTTTTGGGCCCGGAGCGGGGTATCGCGCTCACGGGTGTCGTCGGCGGGTTCGTCTCCTCGACGGCGACGACAGTCTCGATGGCGGGGAAAACCGCCCAGAACGAGCGGCTGTATCGGATCTGCGCCTTCGCCGTCGTCACCGCGTCCATCGTGATGTTTCCTCGCGCGCTCGTCGAGGTGTCGGTCGTCAATCCGGCGCTCCTCCCAGCAGTCGCGCTCCCGCTCGGTGTGATGACCGGCGTCGGTGCCGTGTCGGCGGCGCTTCTCTACTGGTGGACGGCCAGCGAGGAGTCGATCGAGGTCGACGAGCTGAAGAATCCGTTTCGGTTGCGTCCGGCCCTCATCTTCGGCGCGATATTCGCGGTCGTACTCCTCGTCTCGGAGTACGCGAACCAGTGGCTGGGTGCGACCGGCGTGTACGCGACCGCGTTCCTGTCGGGGTTGGCCGACGTCGACGCGATGACGATTACGCTGAGTAAACTCGCCGCGGAGGGTGCCGTCTCGACTGACGTGGCAACGACCGGTATCGTGATCGCGGCGATCGCGAACACGATGGTCAAAGCCGGCCTCGCGCTGTTTCTCGGGAGCTACCGACTCGGGCGGTTAGTGTCGATCGTCTTGGCCGCCGTCGTGCTGAGCGGCGTTGCGATGCTCGTGCTACCGATATGACCGTCCGAGACTCCTACTCGGTCGCCCTGTACGTCACGTCGACGGTCGCCGAGACGGTCACCGACCCGGCATTGAACTCGGTCGGAACGCCACCGCTGTCGGCGGCGGTCTCTCGCATCTCGTAGACGGGGGAGTAGCCGCCGCCAGTCGAAGCCGACTGGACGCCGGTCACCGACAGATCGGCGGCTGCGGCGATGGCGTCGGCATCGCTCCGCGCGGCGTCCATCGCGCGCTGGAGCGCCTGTTCGCGGAGCTCCGCACGCCGCTCGTCCGTGAGCGTGAAGTGCACGCCGTACACCTCGCTGGCTCCGTTCTCGATTGCGGTGTCGACCGTGCTTCCGGCTTCATCGGGCGTCGTCTCGATACGGTAGGTGTGAACTGCCTCGTAGCCGGTGATCTCTCGCTCGCCGCTCTCGGGCTTGTGCTCTGCGACCGGCCGGATCCGGTAGCTCTCGGTCGTCACTGCGTCGTCCTCGATTCCGGCTTCGCGGAGCGCGTCACGCATCGTCGACGCGCTCGTCGCGACCTCCTCCCGAGCCGCGTTGGCGGTGTCTGCACGTGCGGTGACGGCGACGGTCACGATCGCCAAGTCGGCGTCGGTCGACACTTCGCCGCTCCCACTGGTGGAAATCGTCCGGACATCGTCTGTCGGGGCTGCGCCTTCGGCGGTCGTCTGGAGGGGCGCACTGCATCCGGCGATGAGGACGAGCGTTGCGATTGCGATCGTTGCGAGACCAGTTCGGCGGTTCATACCTCACTGTTCGTCGGCATCGGTATTCAACGCGCGCTTGACACAAGTGATTCTTTGCGTTTCCGCGGACGCAACTCACTCGTTCGCGCGGTCGACGCCGATGTATCGGATTTCGACGCGCACGTCCGGCTCTCCGAACGGTCCCATCGGATCCGGGGCGAGCGCGTTGACCCGGTCGCGGATGGCCTCGGCGACGGGTGGCGGCGTCGATGTCGGTGGATACCCGACGGTCACGACGACCCTCTGCGGCGTCTGCAGTGGGAAGCCCTCGTACGTCACGTCGAGGTTTAGAAGCCTCGCGTCCGGCGGAAGCTCCGATTCGATCGCGGCGGTCACATCGCTCTCGAAGTCGGCGGTGCGGTAGGAGCTGTACGTGAACGCACCGAGCAAGCTGGTGAGCAGGAGTAGGACCGCCGCGAGCGCCGCGATGCGTTTGATCGTCGCCGAGCGAGCTTCGTCCTCCCGGAACCAGAGCTTCGGTCGGTAGCCCATCCGCCAGAGGACGACCAGCGCGACGAGGTTGATCGCGAGGATGTTCACGAGGACGAGGACGGCCGAGCCGATCACCGCCTGCGGCTCGCCCCACGCGATGCCGATGCCCACGACAGCCGTCGGCGGGACGAGCGCCGCGGCGATCATCACGCCGACGAGCGCGGAGGAGACGCCCGAGGCTAACGAGACGGCCCCCGCGGCACCGGCACCGAGTGCGATGACCAGCGAGAGGACGTCGGGCGCGAGCCGTTCTCTGATCTCACCGATCACGAACACTTCCTCGGCGGTGAGCGGCACGATGTTCGTCATCCGGACGACGAAGGCGAACACCGCTGCCGCTGCGATCGCCAGGATTCCGCCCAGCACTTGGAGCTTGACGCCCCGCAGCGCCAACTCGCTGTCGTCGACGACGGTCCCGACGCTCGCGGCCATCGCGGGGCCGATCAGCGGCGCGATCACCATCGAACCGACGACTACGGCGGGAGAATCCAGTAGCAGTCCAGCAGTGGCGACGACGGCACTCACCGCGGTCATCAACACGTACGGTCGAATCGTCGGTGCCATCTCGTCAGCCCGGGCGACGAGTTCCTCCCGGGCGATCCGATCGCCGTTTCCGCTCTCCTCCTCGTCGTTCTCGTAGCGCTCCTCCAGCGCCTCGAACCGCTCGGAGACGACGGTCTCAGCCTGCACAACCACGGTGTAGGCGTCGCGCTCGATTCCGACGCCGCGGAGTTTTTCCAGTATCGGCTCGACCGCGGCGGTCGGGAGCGGAAAGGTGACGACGGCGGCGTAGTCGCGGCCGCTGGTCTCGTCTGAGACCGCGTAATCCACGTCCTCCTCGTCGAGAGTGTCGAGGACGGCCTCCCGTTTTCCGGTTGGCACCATTACCTGTACGAGTCGCACGTCTCTCACTCTCGTCGGCGGAGTATGAATCCGGCGGCTCATCCCGTCACTGCGCGGCCGTAGCTCAACCTGTATCGTCGTGGCGAACAGCCGACACCCGCTCTGGGACGTCCTCCTCCCGCCCCTCCCCGCGCCGACGTGCCGGACAACCGCTACCCGACGCGGGGTCGAACTTACGTCACGGCGACACTGGCCGCGGCTTCGGATATAAACGCTCGTCGGGACTCGCCCAAGAACTCATATCGATTCGGGGTGGAAATACGCACGATGCGGCCAGTTACGGCGATGAACGTGTTGACGCCGTTCGACAACGGCGTTCGACCGCTCGTCTCCCAGCACCGAGCCCTCGCCGCGCCGCTCACGGACGTACTCGCGATCGTCGTCTGTGCCGTCTACGCGATTCAGGCCGCCCAGACGGCCCTGTGGGGCGTTTCTTCGGTGTTCGAGACGACAAACTACGTCTACCTCCACGCGCCGTGGCTCGCGTGGTCGCTGGCACCGCTGCTGCACGGCGGACTGCTGCACGTCGTTCCCAACGTCTTCACGCTGTTCGCGTTCGGTCGAGTGACGGAGGTTCACCTCCCGAAACGGCGATTCGCTGCGATGGCGGTGGTCGCAGCGGGCGGATCGATTCTCGCGCTCGTCGGCTGGAGTATGTTATTCGCCGCGGAGTCGTTGGTCGCGGTCTACGGGATCAGCGGGGTCGTTTTCGCGGCCGGCGGGTTCGCCGTCGTCCACCTGCCGCGTCACCGACTGGTGACGGACCTCGAACTGCTCGCGGTCCTGTTCGGTGCCTGCGCGGTCGCGCTCGTCGCCGTCGAGACGCTCGTCGCGGTGGCGTTCCACACGCCCGCGAGCATCAACGTCGGCCACGCGGCGGGGCTTCTCGTCGGCGTCGTCACCGCACTCGTCTCGCCGGTCGGCAGTCGCTCCTGTCCGCCGCGAACGGACTCCCGCGAGGAGTAGAATTATCACTGATCGCTCCCATCGTGGAGACGATGGAGGACAGCGAGTACGACGAACTCACCTCGTCGCTGACGCCGCACGAGTCGGCGGGCGGGGTGACGACGTATCGGAACACCGTGAGCATCGCCTGTCCCGCGTGCGGTGACCCGTTCGACGATCTGGTCATCTGCGAGGACGAGTACAACAGCCTCGAACTCAGTATGCTGCTTGACCTCTGCGTGACGACGCACGAGGACGAAGTGCTTCTCTTCACGCACAAACACTGATCCGTCGGCGCAGATCCACGAATTAGTCGACGACGCAGATCCACGAATTAGTCGACGACGCAGGGACCGGTCGATTCCTATTCGTCCCGCAGGTCGATCTGCTCCGGGGGGAGTCCCTGCTCGTTGACGACGGTTCCGTCCTCGTCGACGACGACGACACCACGGTTGTTGACCGCGTGGGGGTCGAGATGGACTTCCTCTAAGAACTGCTTGTAGAGTCGCTCTGCGGTCTCGCCGTCCTTCTGGCGCTCGGAGGCGCGGTCGCACAGTTCGACGAGGTCCTCGGGGACGTCGTTCTCGTGGACGATCCAGTGGTTGATGAGATCCGAGAGCCGCCGGATCGGCGAGGTGAAGTGCCCGTAGATGTCGAAGTTCAGCGCGTAGTGCCCGCCGAACGGGTCGTTCATGTACTTCGCGCGCGGCATCACCTTCAGCACGGCGCGCTGGATCTTGTTGAGCGCTCGTTTCTCTGAGTTCTCCAGCGCGTCGTTGACGGCCTTTCGCGGGTCGTCCCACGAGGCTCCGGAGATGTTCACGCCGTCGAGTTCGGTGATCTCGCGTAGCGCATCGTCCCACTGGTCGGGCGTCGGCTGGGGGTGGACGCGGTACATCGCCTCGACGCCGCGGTTCCACATCAGTTCGTGCGTGACGGCCTTGTTGGCCTTCAGCATACACTCCTCGATGATCGTGTGGGCGCGGTCGCGACTCGGATTCAACACCAGCGATCCGTCCTCTTTGCGCTGCTCGTGAAGCTGATCGGCGAGTTCGTAGACGAGGGCGTTCTCCTCGTGCAGCGGCGCGTCGGGGTCGTCGAGGCGGTTCTCACACTGCGTGTACGTCAGTCGCTCGTTCGAGTGGATGACCGACTTGTAGATGTCGACGGTCTCGAAGGAGAGCGTATCCTTCTTGATCTCCATCTCCACAGTGTGCGCGAGCCGATCTTCCTCGGGAACCAGAGAGCAGACGGTCTCGGCGAGCACCGGCGGGAGCATGTGGATCGTGTAGCCCGGGAGATAGACGGTGTTCCCGCGCTCGACGGCCTCGGCCCACATCTCCGACTCGGGGTGAACGTAGTGCGTGACGTCCGCGATGTGGACCCACAGCGTGTACGTCTCCTCGTTCTCGCGGATGCTGATCGCGTCGTCGAAGTCCTGGGCGTCGATCGGGTCGGTCGTCCACGTCGTCAGATCCCGGAGGTCTTTTCGTTTCTCCAGTTCGTCTTCGATCTCCGTCTGGATGCCTTCGGTCCGCTCCTCCGCTTCCCTGCGGACCGCCGGCGGGAACTCGTCGCGGATCTCGAACTCCGCGAAGAGTTCCTCGCGTTTCTCCTGTAGCTGCCGGGCGACGTCGATAGAGATCTCGACGGGGCCCTGCCCCTCGGCCGTCCCGGCCTGTGACTGCGCGTCGTTCGACATACCGGCTTCTACTTGTGTGAGGTAGTTAGTCGTGTCGCACCCATATCGCGAGTGAAGAGGAGATTGAATCGGAACGAGCGCTGAGCGGATGTCGGAAGCCCCCGCGTTCTCGACTCGGGGGCCTCGTTGCGGTCCTCATCGTTCGCTTCGCTCACTCTTGCGGTCCTTACTTCGGCCGCCTTCGTCGGGAACGCGGCCCCTTCCGGTCCCACCCGGTCGGAACTTCGTCGGCTATCGAAAGCCGAAACGCGGCCACCATCGAGTCTCCGTCCGAAATCGTATTCGCGTCTCCGACCCCGGCTCACCTGATTGAATGTCGACCACCCTGTCGATCGCAAACCGTATCGGTTTACTCGTCGCGCACGGAACGCGCTCCTGTGTCCCGCTTTCGCCTCCCCGATGAAGTCCGGCGCGGCCTCCGCGACGTGGCCCCGCTCTTGATCGGCGTCGCGCCGTTCGGCCTCGTCGCGGGCGCGGCCGCCGTCGACGCCGGGTTGACGCCGTTGCAGGCCGTCGGGCTCTCGGTCGTCGTCTTCGCGGGGGCGTCGCAGTTGGCCGCGATCGACCTCTTCGGCAGCAACGCCGAACTCCTCGTCGTCGTCCTCACTGGAGTCGTCATCAACCTCCGGATGCTGATGTACTCCGCGTCGATCGCGCCGCACTTCCGCGCGCTGCGCTCGGCGTGGAAATCCCTCTCTGCGTACGTGCTCACCGATCAGGCCTACGCGCTCTCGATCGCGCGCTACACCGACGCGGAGGCGGAGTTAGATCCGCGAGAGCGACGTCACTACTACATCGCCGTCGGATTTTCGCTCTGGGCCGTCTGGCAGTGCTGTACGATCCTCGGGATCGTCGTGGGCGCACGCGTCCCCGACTCGTGGGGCTTGGCCTTCGCCGTGCCGCTGGTGTTCCTCAGTCTGCTCATCCCCGCGATCACGACGAAACCGAAGGCGATCGCCGCGCTCGTCGGCGGCAGCGTCGCCGTCGCCGGGGACGTGTTCGCGGTTCCGCTGGACCTCGGACTCATTCTCGGGGGGCTCGCGGGCGTCGCCGCGGGCGTCGTCGCCGACGCGTTGCTCGCGACGTCGACGCCGAAGTCCGATCGCGGAGGTGGCCACTGATGGTCGCCGAGTACGGTCCGCTGGGCGTGTGGGGCGCGATCGTCGCGCTCGGCGTGCTCACGTTCGGCATCCGCTCGTCGTTCATCCACCTGTTCGGCCGCATCGAGAGCGTCCCCGACAGAGCGATGAACGCGCTTCAGTTCGTGCCGCCGGCGGTGTTCGCCGCGCTCACCGTGCCCGCGTTCGTCGCGCCCGAGGGGTCGATCGCGGTCGTCGGCAACGAACGACTCCTCGCCGGCCTCGTCGCCGCGGCGGTCACGTGGTACCTCGACGACGTGTTCGCGACCATCGTCGCCGGGATGGCGACGCTGTGGATCCTGCGATTCGGTTTTTAACGGCGGGACGCGGACGGGAGGCCGCGTTTCAAGCGTAAACTCTCCGAGCGTGTTTCCGGGTTGAACGGCGAACAACGTTGAACCCCGGAACTACTGTAACTTTAATTCGTGTCGGCGTCTGGGTGGGTTATGAACTGGCGGGACGCCGAAGCGGCGTACGAGGACGAGGTCCTCGGCGACACGACGCTGGCTCGAATGTTCGATGAGAGCGCGGCGCGAAACGCCGAGGGCGTCGCCCAGCGGTACAAAGGCGGCGTCTACGACCGCTCGCTCGTCACGGTCGACGCCGTTCCCGCGTCCCCAGACGGCGAGTACGCCGACCTGACGTACGGCGAGATGCGGGATCTCGTCCGACGACTCGCCGCCGGATTCGACGATCTCGGCGTCGATCCCGGCGATCGGGTGGGAATCCTCTCGGACACTCGAATGGAGTGGGCGCAGAGCGACTTCGCGTTGCTCACCCTCGGCGGCGTCGTCACGACCGTCTACACCTCCTCGTCGGAGTCACAAATTCGGTATCTGCTCTCGGACCCCGGCGCGAGCGGGGTCGTCGTCGAGAACGCCGAACTGCTCTCACGACTCCTCGCCGTCGAGGACGACCTCGATCTGGAGTTCGTCGTCGTGATCGACGACATCCCGGACGGGAGCGGGATGGCCGGAGCCGTCCGCGACCGCGAGGACATTCTCTCCTTGGGCGAGGTCTACACCCGCGGCGCAGTCGCATTCGACGAGGCCGACGTCGAGTCGTGGCTGGCCGCGCGCGACGTCGACGACCTCGCGTCGCTCATCTACACGTCGGGGACGACCGGGCAGCCGAAGGGCGTCGAACTGACCCACCGGAACTTCCGGTCGAACGTCGACCAGTGTTACCGTCGGTTCGGTCCCCGCCCCGACCGAACGGGTGGGAGCATCTCTCCCGACGCCACGACGCTGTCGTTTCTCCCGCTCGCGCACGTCTTCGAGCGCCTCGCCGGCCACTACCTGATGTTCGCCGCCGGGGCGACCGTCGCCTACGCCGAGAGCCCCGACACGCTCCGCGAGGACTTCCAGTTGGTCCGGCCGACAGTGGGAACGTCGGTCCCGCGCGTGTACGAGAAGCTCTACGATGCGATTCGATCGCAGGCCTCTGAGTCGGGGCTGAAACGCCGCATCTTCGAGTGGGCCGTCGACGTCGGTCGCGCCCACGAGTCGGCGGACGATCCCGGGCCGCTGCTGTCGGCGAAGCACCGGCTTGCGGACCGCCTCGTCTTCCAACAGGTGCGCGAGGCGCTCGGCGGGCGGGTCGACTTCCTCATCAGCGGCGGCGGCAGCCTCTCACCCGAACTGTGTCGACTGTACCACGCGATGGGGCTGCCGATCCTCGAAGGCTACGGCCTCACGGAGACCTCGCCCGTCGTCGCCGCCAACCCGCCGGAACGCCCGCGGATCGGAACGATCGGCCCGCCGCTCGTCGACGTCGAAATCCGCCTCGATCGCTCGATTGTCGGCGACGACGTCGGCGGCGCGGGCGTCGAGGTCGGCGAACTGCTCGTCCGCGGGCCGAACGTCTCCGCGGGCTACTGGAACCGTCCGGAGGAGACCTCGCGGGCGTTCACCGAGGACGGTTGGTTCCGCACCGGCGACATCGTCGAGCGCGACGCCGACGACTACCTCCGGTTCCGCGAGCGGGCCAAACAGCTCCTCGTCCTCTCGACGGGCAAGAACGTCGCCCCCGGGCCGATCGAGGACGCCTTCGCGGCCAGTAGCGTGGTCGAACAGTGCCTCGTCGTCGGCGACGGCCGAAAGTTCGTCTCGGCCCTTCTCGTCCCCAACTTCGAGGGGATTCGCGAGTGGGCCGACCTCGAAGGGGTCGATCTCCCGTCCGATCCAGCGGCGATCGCTCGGGACGAACGCGTCCTCGACCGCCTCCAGCGGGAGGTCGACGACGTCAACGAGGGTTTCGAGTCCTACGAGCGGATCAAACAGTTCCGCGTGCTCGAATCGGAGTTCTCCGAGGCCGACGATACGCTGACGCCGACGATGAAGAAGAAGCGTCGCAACATTCTCGATCGGTACGCCGATCAGATCGAGATGCTCTACGAGTAGCAGACGCGGCCGATACCTCGATCGACGGCGTTGCATCCGCTAGACACCGCCGATGCCACGGTCACTGGGAAGCGTAGTTTTATACGACATCGAGCCCCCCAAACAGAGGTATGGAGGATCGATAGTGGCCGCGGCTGGTGGCGGATATCTGCTTCCGATCGTGGCGGCGATCATCGGGATCGGCGTGATCGCACAGATCCTCGCAGACCGGTTTCAGGTCCCGAGCGTCGTCTTCCTCATCGCCGCCGGCGTCCTGCTCGGCCCGGAAATGCTCGGCGTCGTCGGCCCCGACTCGTTCGGGAACGCCCTAGGCGCGATCGTCGGCCTCTCGGTGGCGATTATCGTTTTCGAAGGCGCGTTCCACCTTCGCGTCGAGAAGCTTCGGGAGGCCCCGGCAGCGACGCTGAAGTTGGTCACGCTGGGCGCTGCCATCGCGCTGGTAGGCACCACTGTCGCCGTCCACTTTCTGCTCGTCGCCCCGTGGGATATCTCCTTTCTCATCGGGTCGCTCCTCGTCGCCACTGGGCCGACGGTCGTCACGCCGATCCTCGAAGTCGTCCCCACGCGGGACCGGGTGGCCGCCGCACTGGAGACGGAAGGGATCGTCAACGACGTGACGGCGGCGATCCTCGCGGTCGTCATCTTCACGGCGATAAACATCGGTATCGACGATCCTCTACCGCTCCTGACGCTGTTCGCCGAACGCCTCGGCGTCGGTATCCTCGTCGGCGGCGTCGTCGCGGGGCTGTTGATTTACGGCCTCCGATACGTCGACCTCTCGCCGGGCAATGCGCCCCGAAACGCGCGACTGCTCGTCCTCGCCGGTGCGCTCGTCGCCTACGGCGCGGCCGACACGATAGCCACGGAGGCGGGCGTGGCCGCCGTCGCGACCGCGGGGATCCTGCTCGGCAACACCGATATCCCCTACGAGGAGGAGATCTCGGCGTTCAAAGGCGACGTGACGCTCGTCGTCCTCTCGTTCGTCTTCATCGCCCTCGCGGCGCTGCTACGGTTCGACATCCTCGCGGCGCTGGGCCTTCGGGGACTGCTCGTCGCGGTCATCGTCGCACTCGTCCTCCGACCGCTGCTCGTGTTCATCTCGGCGACGGGAGATCGATTCACGACCGGCGAGAAGTGGTTTATGAGCCTCGTCGGTCCGCGAGGCATCATCCCGGCGTCGGTCGCGACGCTCTTCGCAATCGGTCTCCGAGACGCCGGACGGACCGCGGCGGCGGACCTCCTCGTCGGAACCGTCTTTCTCGTCATCTTCGTCACCGTCGTTTTCGAGGGCGGTTTCGCCCGGCAGATCGCGGAGAAACTCGACATCATACCAATGCGCGTACTCGTCATCGGAGGCGGCACGGTGGGCCGATCGCTCGCCCAACGCCTCGAAAGTCGCGGAGAGAACGTAGTGCTCATCGAAGCAAACCAAGAGATCGTCGAAACCGCCCGGAACGCCGGGTTCACGGTCCATCACGGCGACGGGACCGATACGGAGGTGCTCCAGTCGGCGGGCGCGGAGAACGCCCGAATCGTCGTGGGCGCGACCGGCGACGACGACGTGAATCTGCTCGTCGCACAGCTGAGCAGTTCGAAGTTCGATCCCGAAGCCGTCATCGCACGGGTCAACAACCCGGACAACGCCGAAGCGTTCGAAGAACTGGGCGTTCGCACGATCTCGGCGACGCGGGCGACCGCGGAGGCCTTGGACAACTACATCGAGCGCCCCTCGATGATGGAGTGGATGGGCGAGGTCGGCCACACCGGCGATATCCAAGAGGCCGAAGTTACAGCGGAGAGTCTGATCGGTCGTTCGATACAGGAGATCGGACCTAAACTCCCGGACGACTGCCTGATCGCACTCATCCAGCGGGACGGAGAGACGCGGGTTCCGCACGCGGAGTTCACGATCGAGCGGGGCGACCGGGTCACGATCATCGGCGGTCGCGAGGAGGTCCGCGAGGCGATCGAGCTAGTGAACCCAGACCGGTAGCGACTCTGGCGTTCGATTACCGGCTGAACTCGATGGCCGCGCCTTGGCCGAATCCGACACAGAGGGTCGCGAGCCCGCGGTCGGCGTCGCGTTTTTCCATCTCGTGAATCAGCGTCACGGGGAGCCGCGCGCCCGACGCGCCGAGCGGGTGGCCGATCGCGATCGCGCCGCCGTTGACGTTGTACTTCTCGGGGTCGACGCCGAGTTCATCGCGAGCGTAGACGCACTGGCTGGCGAAGGCCTCGTTGAGTTCGACCAGATCGTAGTCGTCGACGTCGCGTCCGGCGCGCTCAAGCAGATTCCGCGTCGCCGGGACCGGCCCGATCCCCATCACGGTCGGGTCGACGCCCGCGACGGCGTTGGTGCCGATCTCCGCGAGGACGTCGAGCCCGTGCGCTTCGGCGAACGCCCGCGAAGTGACGAGCGTCGCGGCCGCGCCGTCGGTCACTTGCGAGGAGTTGCCCGCGGTGACCGATCCGTCACCGGTGAAGGCGGGCGAGAGCTCCGCGAGCGCTTCCAGTGAGGTGTCCGGGCGGATCCCCTCGTCCTCGGTGACGGTCCCCGATTCCGTCTCGATCGGAACGATCTCGTCGTCGAACCGGCCCGATTCGGTGGCCTCGGCGGCCCGCTGGTGGGACTGCACCGCGTACTCGTCTTGGGCCTCCCGGGAGACGTCGTACTCCTCGGCGACTTTCTCCGCTGTCATCCCCATCTGCAGTTGGAATACGTTGTACTGCTCGGAGAGCTCCGGGTGGAGATATTGGTAGGAGTCGCCGTCCATCGGCACGCGGCTCATACTCTCGACGCCGCCGGCGATGATGCACTCGCGGTTGCCCGCGGCGACGGCGTCGGCCGCAGAAATGATCGCCTGCATCGACGAGGCGCACCAGCGGTTGATACTCGTCGCCGGGACGCCCTCGCCCAACTCCGAGAGGAGGGCGATTACGCGGGCGACGTTGTTGTCCTGCTCGCCGCGCTGCTGGGCGACGCCCCACATCAGATCCTCGACGTCGTCGCTCTCGATCCCTGTTTCCGCGAGGATGTGATCGATCAGCGCGACCGAGAGGTCTTCGCCTCGGACGTCTTCGAAGACGCCGCCCGCCTTTCCGAACGGCGTTCGGTGGGCACGCGCAATGACTGGTGTTGGCATACTACTGTTTCCCGCCGCCGTGGTGATAAAAGGGGCAGAACGCGAGAAATCGTGCCGGGAGTTGTTTATTGTTTGCCGCCGTCAGGTACCGCTTCGCTGGTGTCGCTCTCTAAATCGCTAAAGTACGTCTCGGAGTTGTAGTCTTCGGGGTCCCCATCAAGCTCAGCAGCCAGATCTTCGCGGACCTCTTCGCGAAGCTCTTGGATCTGCTCGCGTGCCTCGGCGAGTTCGGCGTCAGTCATCGGCCCCTCTGAATCCCGTGCCATTGTTCAAACCTCTCAACGAATCGTTCGAGGTTCTTGGATAAATGGTCTTCGGCGTGGTCAAGTGCGATAGATGGCTTCAACGGCGGAGTTACGAATTCGCTCCGGTACTTCTCCCCGTTCCGGTATATGTCGATGTGAAGCCCTTCTTCTGAGACGTCGTGACCGAATTCACTCGCGGGGTCGTGGTCGTATCGAACCACAGTGAGACAGTCTTCAGTATGATTGTATTCTAGCTGCACGACGAAGCGTGTCACTTCGCCGTCTTCAGTATCTCTTCCGACTCGTATTTGAATCGGTCCGGGAAGGGGCCGAATATACTCGCGATCGTAGTCTCGGGGGGCTTCGCCGCTCACGTCTCTCCCTCTCTAATTCTGATATTCGTGTTGTAATGAACCCACAGCTTGCGGGTGCCGAGAACGTCGGCGATCTCGGAGGCCGTGAGACTTTCGCGTTCCTCTCCCGTTCGAAGGAGTCTTCGAACCCCCGCGACCTCGGCCGTCGCTATCGCCGTGCATCTGAAAGTAGTGGTGGAGGGCGTCATCGAGAACCTTTGGTTTCTCTTGCTCGCCGTAGTCTCAGCGGGTTGCTCCCTCAGTCGCTTTCATCTGTCGTGATTTGAATACTGTCGGACAGAAGTTCATAAATCATCTCGGAATACCGTCATCCGATACGCTTCACAGAGTTCTGTCCGACCGTAGTAATTGTGCGACACGCCGCACCCCCGTCACATACGCAACCGCGCCGTTCATCGATTGGGTCGCCCCCGGCTCGACTCAGCGACGTTCCGACGCGCTTATGCGAGTGAGCCGGTAACGTCTTTGGGATGAGTAACCGGGCTCTCGAAGTCGTCGAGTTTCTCCTCACGGCTCACCTCTACAGCGACAACCGTGATCTCGACGAGAACGATCTGCCACCGCGGTACCGACGGGTTTTCTGGACGGAGCCGTCCGACGAGGACGAAGAAGACGACGGACCGAACGTCGTGGGCATCGAGCGACCGCTCGTCGTCACCAACAGCGTCGCGCGGAAGGCGACCGGCGTCGAGCATCCGTGGGAGACGATCTCCGATCTGCTCTTCACGCAGCGCGAGGAGTTCTCCGGTCGCATCTCGCTGACGCAGCCGGAGATGGCGATCGAGTGGTACCTCGACCGCGCCGACCGCGAGCGACTGGAGACGAATCCGACGATCGCGGCCGCCGTCGAGGACCGAGATGAGGTCGACGTCACCCACGCGGAGGCGCGCGAGCACACTCGACCCATTCACGCCGACCGGGTCTGGATCGACAGCCTCCTCGAAGAATATTTCGACGAGGAGGAAGACGCCGAGATGCTCGACCTCGTGCAGGTGCGCGCGCCCGAAGAGATCGAGATGACGCTCGAAGACCTCGTTCTCACTGGCGACCAGGAGGGCGAGATCCACAAGCTGATGCAGGCGATCGAACACCGCGAGTACCTCGCGGATATCGGGCTCAGAGAGATCGGCAAGATCCTCTTCGTTGGTCCGCCGGGGACCGGGAAGACGACCGTCTCACGCGCCTTGGCACACGAACTCGGTCTGCCGTTCGTCGAAGTGAAGCTCTCGATGATCACGAGCCAGTACCTCGGCGAGACAGCGAAGAACGTCGAGAAGACCTTCGAGGTCGCAAAGCGGCTCTCGCCGTGTATCCTCTTCATCGACGAGTTCGACTCCGTCGCGAAGACGCGCCGATCAGACGAACACGCGGCGCTGAAGCGCGCGGTCAACACGCTGCTCAAGAGCATTGACGACATCTCCCTGATCCGCGACGAGGTGATCCTCATCGGCGCGACCAACCACCCGGATCAGCTCGACGCGGCGGCGTGGCGGCGCTTCGACGAGATCGTCAACTTCCCGAAGCCGGACAGCCAGATGCGCGCGGATATCCTCCGCATCATCACCCGGCGGATGGAGATCGCCGACTTCGACCCGTCGGCCGTCGCCGAGCTGACCGAGGGCCTCACCGGCTCTGACCTCCGGATGGTGCTCCGCGAGGCGGTGTTGGAAGCGCTGACAGAGGACCGAATGACGCTCACTCAAGAGGACATCGTCGATGCCGTCGAGGACTTCGAGGAGCGTGACAACCTCAAGAATATGGATATGATGTCCGACGGCGAACAGCTCGTCGCGGGCGACGGCGACGGTTCGCACGATCACGATCACGACCACGCGCACGATCACTGATCCGGTGAGTGCGAATCGGGGTGCCGCTCCCGAATCATTAACAGCGAGGCAGGAGTGCGACTGGTATGGCCCCGTCGATCACTACCGTTCTACTTGGCCGGAACCGAACGGCTCGCCACCGGTACGTCCTTGTCGCGCTCGCTGTCGCCTCCTTTCTCGCGACGTTCGCGGGGTACGCGCTCGGGATATTCGAAGTCTCTGGCGGAATCGTGTTAATTCCGTTCTATGCCGCGATCATCGGAATGCTCGCCGCCGGCTGGGTCGGCTACCGTCGGGCAGGGTTGGCCTTCGGGTGGCTCGTCACCTACGCTTCGTTGCTCGGCTGGCACGCCGACTGGGCGCTGTACGCGATCTCGCGTCGGCCACTCGTCGATCGGATCGCCTATTTCGTTCGACCAGACGGGCTGGCGATTCTGGCGGTCCAAGCACTGCTCCTCGGGACGCTCGCGTTCGCGTTGGGCTTCCTCGTTCGGTGGGGCTCCGCATCGATCCGGAGCAAGACAACCCCGTTCGTCGGCGACGAGTGAACGGCTCGGGTTCCAGTCTCGACATCGATCCGCTTCGGCCACGCTTATGACCGTCCGCTCGCAACGCTCTCAGATGCGGGTTACGCTGCTCGGAACGGGCGATACGACCGGGACGCCGACGGTCGGCTGCGACTGCGACACCTGCGCGGAGGCGCGTCGCGTCGGCGTCGAGCGCACGCGATTTTCTGTCCACGTCGAGAACGAGCGCACCGGCGAGTCGCTGCTCGTCGACTTCAGCCCCGACTTCCGCCACCAGTTTCTCACCCAAGAGGTCCCGCTCCCCGACGCGGGAATCGTCACGCACATTCACTTCGATCACCTCGACGGCCTCGGCAACGCCTACCGACTCTTCGACGACCTTCCGATCTATGCGGCCGACGAGACCGATCCCCAGACGGGCGAGAGCGTCGCCGAGACGGTCGCGCGGAAGTACGACTACCTCAATCGGGTGACTGCCTACCCGCAGACGCCGTTCGAGCCGTTCGAGACCTGCGGGCTGGAGGTGACGCTGGTGCCCGTCGATCACCCGCCGCTGATCTGTTTCGGGCTCGCGATCGAGGATCCCGAGACCGGTGCGAAGCTGTCGCTGTCGGGCGATACGAGCTACGGAATCCCCGAGCGATCGCGGGCGGTCCTCGACGACCCGGACTTGCTCCTCGCCGACGGCATCGTTCCCGCGTCGCTGAGCGAGCACCACCCTCGCGGCGGGAAGCACGTCGACAGCGAGGGCGTCCCGCGGACGTTCGGACAGAAGCATATGACCCGCGAAGGCGCGCTGTCCCTCGCGAGCGACCTGTCGGCGACGGCGACCCGAATCGTCCACACGTCGCATTTCTACCCCGCGGACGAGGCGTTCGAGGAGCCGTTGGCGGTCGACGGCGAAGTCTACGAGGTGTGAGCGTCGTCGACGCCGCAACTACGTGGCGTTGCCGACGTCGACGAACTGTATACGTCGTCCACACCGGAAAAGATCGATCTGCCCTTACTGACTGGCCGACCGAAGCTGCGGGACGCTCCCGCGGAGTAAGACGCTGAGCGCGACGACTGCGACGCCGGCGAGCTGTACCGCGAGGCTCGGGCCGAACGCGATCACGAGGAACAGCGCCGCTCGGAGGACTCGTTCGATCCGCGAGAGCCGACGTCCGAACTCGACTCCCATCGAGACGGACAGCGCGACTATCAGCCCGATCGACTGGACCACCACGGCGATGAGCGTCTCCGGGAACGACCAGAAGATCAACGAGGGGTTGTACACGAAGACGAACGGAATCAGGAAGGTCGGGCCGCCGAGCCGGATCGACTCGATCGCCGTTTCGAGGAAGTCCGCCCCGGAGATGTTGATCGCCATCGCGACCGCCAACGCCACCGGCGGGGTGAGCGCCGAGAGGAGCGCGAAGTAGAAGACGAACATGTGGGCGACGATCGGTTCGACGATGAAGTTGTTCACGCCGCCGAGTTCGACGATCACCGGCGCGATGATCGTCGCCACCAGCAGGTACGCGGCGGGCGTCGGCATTCCGAGCCCGAAGAGCAGCGCGAGGATCATACTGATGACGAGGATGCCGACGAACGACGTGCCGGTCAGCGTCGACAGCGCGAACGTAATCCGATTCGTCAGCCCCGTCGCGCCGAAGATGTTGATGACGACCGCGAGCGCCGCGAGCAAGGCGACGAACGGTGCCGCCGACTCGCCGCCGGTTCTGAGCCCGCGAAGGAACTCCCGGACGTACTGTCGAAACTGCGCCAAGCCGAGTCCCTCGCTCGCGAGCAGGTAGATCAAGCGCGTCGCGAACAGCGTCAGCACGGTGTAGAGACCGCTGTACAGCGGACCGTACCGCATCACGATGAGGAGGTAGATCAGGACGACGAGCGGGATGATGAACTGCGCGCTCTGGAGCAGGAACGTGCGCCTAGATTTCTCGGGCTCGTCCGAAGGTTCTTCCTCGACCTCGTCCCGCTCCCAATCGTACCAGAGCGACCACTGATAGACGCCGTAGCTGGTGACGCCGTAGTACAGGAACGCCGGAATCGCGGCGGCGATCGCGACGTCGGCGAACGCAATCCCGAGGATGTCCGCCATAATGAACGCCGCAGAGCCCATAATCGGTGGGAGGACCTGTCCGGCCGTACTCGCTACCGATTCGATCGCGCCGGCGTGCTTGCCGAGGATCCCGCGCTCTTGCATCAGCGGGATGGTGAACGAGCCCGTCGCGGCGACGTTGACGCCCGCGCCGCCCATCATCGTCCCCATAAACATACTGGAGACGACGGCCGTCTGCGGGACCGCTCCGCTGAAGGATCCTTCCAAGCGCTCGGTGAGTTCGAGGATGAGGTCGAACCCGCCGAACCGGCGGACGATCCCGGCGAAGATGACGAAGATCGCCACCCACGTCGCGGCGATCTGGGTGAGGAACCCGTAGACGCCCTGCAGCGAGATCGTGTTCTTGAACACGACCGTCTCCAGCGATATCCCGCCGTGGCTGAGAATGCCCGGGAGGTACGGTCCGCCCACGCCGTACAGCACGGTCGCGATGACGAGCGCCCCGAGGAAGTGACCGAACTTATCGGAGGTGACGGCCGTGACGAGGACGATCAACGTTCCGCCGACGAGCAGGTCGACGTTGTTGTAGATGACGAACGCGCCGGTCTCGAGCCACCGCTCGAAGACGACGTGGACGTACGCGACGGAGCCGATCGAGGCGACGAGCAGGAGGACGGAACCCACCACGACGGCTCGGGAGATGGTACCGTCGCTGTCGCCCGTCGGGACCAGCGCTCGGTTGACGAAGTACGTCACGAGCGACAGCCCCAAGACGAGGTTGGTGAACAACTGCTTCGGGAGATACGACGTCATCGCGTAGGCGATAACTGCGACCGAGAGGAGGATCGGCGGGATGCCTAAGACGAGGCTCCGCACCCAGTCGCGTCCGTCGAAGAACGCTCGAAGAGTAGCCATCGTGGTTCTCGTTCGTCGGCCTCAGAAGCTCCCCGCGGTGAGGTCGTCGCTCCAGAGTCCCTTCTCCTCGAAGAACTCGACAGCGCCCGGGTGGACCGGGACGTCCGGATGGAGGGTGCTCGTCCAGATTTCGTCGTCTTGGAAGAGTGCCCACGCTTGGTGGGCGTCGACGAGTGCGTCGCGGTTGCTCCAGAGCGCGTCCATCAGGTTGTAGATGCTGTCGGCGTCGACCTTGTCGGTCGTAAAGTGGGGGTAGTCGACGCGGACCGTCGTCGTCTCGCCCTCGTCGGTGTACTCCTCGATGCTGTCGCCGAAGTCTCCGTTCGGAAGCGTCGTCAGCGAGAGCCACTCGTGATCTTCGATCGCCTGCTCGGTCTCGTCGGTGAGACCCAGCAGTCGCACGTCGTTGTCGGAGTACGCCTGCTGCATAAATCCGGGTGTCAATCCGCTCACGATCCCGGGACCGCCCATCGCGTCGACTCGACCGGCGCTGAACTCTTGGGGGATCTCCGTCGCGCCTTGGTGGACGAGTTCGTAGTTGCCCTCACCGACCGCGATGTCGAGGGCAGTGCGGTAGTACTCTTGGTACGTCGATCCCTGCGTCCCCGTCGCGATCGAGGCCCCGTCGAGATCAGACCAGTACTCGTAGTCGCTGTCGGTGGGGACCAGAATCGGCTCGATGAGCGTCGTCTGGGTCATCATCTGGTAGATCTCGTGGTTGAACTCGACCTGCGAGAACTCCTGTTCGCGGTTCATCGCGTTGAGTCCCGCGTAGGCCGTCCCGAACGCGAGGTCCTCGTTGCCGCCGACCAATCGTACCATCGACTCACCGCTGGTCCCCGAGACCACGTCGAGGCCGACGTCGCTCTCCCTGTCGAGCACGCCGGCCGCGGCGTTGTGCATCAGGAACGTCACGCCGTTTTGGGGGCCGGAGATGATGCCGAACGTCGACACCGATTCGGGCTCCGGCCCGGAGCTTTCCGTCCCTCCGCCGTCGGACCCGCCGTCATCGGACGAGGAGTCGCCGCTCCCGCTGTCACCGCCGTCACCGCTGCCGCCGCTGTCGCCGTTACCGCCCGAGCAACCCGCGAGGCCGGTCAACGCAGCGACACCGCCGATCGTTTTGAGTGATTCGCGCCGTGTGAGAGAACTTCTCAATGTCATCCTACTCAGTTGGTACCAAGTATCGATTATAATTGTTACGATTAATTATGTTCTATTGAGTGGAACGCCGAATATTGGAGAGAAGAGTCATCTAATCGTGGTATGAATATGTCTGATATATTTACAATTTTATCAGATACAGTATATCGTTCGCTAGAGGACTCAGGACCGCCGAATTCAGGTTTTCGCCGAGACTGTTGAACTATTCTGAAACTCGCGTCATCTCGGGCAGGAGCGTTCGAACGAGCGGAACGATCTCACGCCTCGTATCGCATACTCAGTTCGATCTCGTTTTTCGTCCCGAGCAAGAGGTCCGAGAGCTCGGTCCGCAGGTGCGATTCGTTCAGCCTGTGGGCAGGTCCAGCGACGCAGATCGAGCCGATCGGTGAGCCGTCTTCGCGCTGAATCGGGACGCTGATGGCGTTTCCGCCGTCGACCGCCTCCTCCAAGTGGAGGGCGTACCCCTGCTGTCGAATCGTGTCGAGTTCCTCGAACAACGCGTCTCGGTCGGTGATGGTCTGGTCGGTGTAGGACGGCAGTCCCCGTCGATCGATGATCGCGTTCACTTCGCTCTTGGTCAGTTGCGCGAGGATGGCTTTACCCGCCGAAAACGCGTGGAGATGGCCCCGGTAGCCGACCCGCGTGAAGGACCGGTACAGTTCATTGCCCGATTGCATATACAGGTAGACGACGTATCCGTTCTCTTCGACGACGAGCCACACCTTCTCGCCGACCTGCTCCGCCAACGCGTCGACCTTCGGCTTCCCGGCATCGTACAGCGGATGCGATCGCTGCGCATCGATCCCGTAATCGAGGAACAACTGGCCGATCCGGTAGCCGTCGTCGGTATCGACGAGATAGCCGGCCTCCTCCAGCGTCTGCAGGTGCCGGTAGACGGTGCTCTTCGCGCTGTCGGTCCCCTTCGCGACTTCCGACAGCGTGGCGGGGCCGTGCTCTTTGAGAAACCGAAGCACGCCGATGGATTTCTGCGTCGCCTCGACGTAGTTCGGCCCGCCGTTTTTCGGGTCGGTTCCGCCGTCCATACGGACCACTGTCCGCGGACACACAAAAGTTTCACTCTCGCGAACAACAGGAAAGATATCGACAAAAACGGCCGGATTCTGCAGCATCCAGAATGTATATACTACATATGGCGAATGGCTACCTATGATCCTCGATCAGAATCGTAACGAGGTGCTGCCGTCGTGAAAACGACGCTTCTCGGCACTGCGAATCCGATCCCGACGCTCGACCGTGCGGGCAACGCGATCCTCGTCGAAGTCGCGGGGGAACCGTACCTCGTCGACTGCGGTCCTCGAACGGTCTACGAGTTGCTCCGAAACGAGATCGACCCCGGCGACATCGAGAATTTGCTGTTCACCCACCACCATATGGACCACAACCTCTCGTTTTTCCACCTCGCCATCGTCGGCTGGACGGCGGGTCGCGAGTCGCTGGAGATCTACGGTCCCGCCGGCACCGACGAACTCCTCGAAGGACTGTACACGCTCTGGGAGGAGGACATCGAGTACCGGAAGGAGGCGGGCTATTCCGCCGAGGGAATCGAGAACATCTCCACGACGCGCGTCGCGGAGGACTTCGAGTTGGAGACCGCCGACGTGGAAATCGAGGCGTTCCCCGTCGAGCACTCGATCGAGACGTACGGGTTCAAATTCACCGACAAGGAAACCGGTGCGACGACCGTCCTCTCCTCGGATACTGCGAAGTTCGACGGCCTTGCGGACTTCGCGTCCGACGCCGACGTACTCGTGATGACCTGCGGGATCGTGCCTGTCGGTGAGACCCCCGAAGACGGCTTCGTCTGGGAACGCTACACCGAACCGTACGAGGAAGGGCGTCGACAGGTCTTGATGAACTACCACGTCACGCCGACGCAGGCGGGTGAGATCGCGGCCGACGCCGACGTCGACACGCTCGTCCTGACGCACTTCACGCCGTACCCCGACCGCGACGCCATCGAGGCGGAAGCCGGAGCGGTCTTCGACGGCGAGGTCGTCGCCGCCGAGGACGGCTTCTCGATCACCGTCTAGCCGGTCGCTTGCAGACCACGGTCTCGATAGCGACTCGCTCCGTTCTGTCACTCTCGCAGAGAAAATCGAACGTGCCGAGGCGATTCCACCGGCGCGTGCCTGCTCGCGTCCGCGCTACCCGAGCGGGTACTTCGCGATTACCCGAGCAGGTACTTTGCGATCCGACGCTGACCCCACTTCGTCCGCTCGATGATCGAATCGAGCCCGAGCACGCGGCCCGCGCCGAGGACGCCGATGGTGACGAACAGCATCAGTCCCATCAGATCGCCGTTGACCAAGCCGTGTCCCCAGCTGGCGTTCCCGAGGTAGAAGAACGTCATCAGGATGCCGCCGAAGAGGCTCGCCAGTCTGACGAGCGCGCCGACGACGAGGCCGAGTCCGATGAGCGTCTCTCCGACGGGAACCATGACGTTCGTGAACTCGAGCAGCCACGGCGTCTGGGCAGCCCAGACGAAGAAGCCCTGAATGGGGCTCGCGGCCGGGGCGTTGGCGAGGTACCCCTGCGCGCTGAACGGTTCGCCCGAAATGAAGGCGAACTTCGTGATCCCCGCGTGCAGGAACCAGTACCCAGTCACCACGCGGAGCACGGCGACCCAGTACCCCGCGATCGTTCCCTGTAGGTCGAAATCGAGCGGGTTCGCGACCGTCGTTCGGGTGGAAGTTTCCATCGTCCTTCACCTCACATCTGAACGATCGCACGGGAATCCGGTATAAATAGCGGGTGATTTTCAGCTGTGTGGAATCGATGAACTACTGTCCGAGTGAACGCTGCGGGCCGCGGCCGTCATCGGCTCAGCCGAATCGATCGAGTCCGGACTGCCGCCGCACGACCCCCGGGGGGTCCCGTCGCCACGGGGTCCGTTCGTCTCTGAGTCGCTCGACGTCGACATCCGGTTTGGGGCTCGACTCGTACGCCGCACACCCGGATCCGCATCGCCGACTCGCCTCGACGACGCAGTCGAACTGGGCGCAGTACGGGCGGCCGTCGGGCGTCGCCTCCGCGTGCACACAGCCGGGGAAGTCGTACGTTCGCCAGCCCTTCCCGTAGGCGCGCTCGGCGATCCGCCGCCGGGCCCGCGCCTTCGCCTCGGGGTCGACGACGGCCACGTCCGTTCTGAGCGGTCGCTGGTCGACGAGTTCGATGCCGGCGTCGTCGGTCGAAAGCGACGTCGGCTCTCTGATCACGTCCTTTTCTCCCGTTACGGGATCGAACCGCCACACACCGACCTCGCGCGGGATCCGGTTGAGATGCGCGCGGGTGACGTAGCTCTCCGTCGCGAGGATCACCTCCTCGAACAGCCCGAGCGACACGTCGGTCCGAAGTTGTCGTGAGAGCGCACCCGGGTCGCCGAGATTGGGCTTGTTCTCGATGCCGACGAGGCCCGCGAACCACTCCCCGGGATACTGCGTCGTCTGTCTGAGGTATGGCCGGCTCTCGCGCCGTTCGAGCTCGAAGAAACCGACGTCGACCGCTCGCTCGACCACCGAATCGGTGAGGCCCCACGACTCGCGAAGCGCGCGGTAGCGCGACACCGCCTCGCCGACGCCCACGTCGCTCTCGATGGCGCGGATCGGAATCGTCCGATCGGTGATCCGCGCGCGGTCGTCGAACGCCGGCCCCGGAACCACGCCGACGACGTCGACGATCCGCCGCCCGGATCGGTCGACTGCCGCGCCGAGTTGCCGGCCCAGCACCCACTCGGTCGTCGCTTCGAGATGCGAACAGAGCGCCAGCTCGAACGCGAACTCCCCGGGTGTTTCGGCGCGGCTCACGCTGAATACACGGATCTACGGAACCAAAAACGACTCGTCGCGAGCGCGGCACGGGCGACCGCCACGCTGCGACCGGCTCAGAAGTGCCCGGGGTCCTCAGTACCGTACTGGAGTTCGCCGCCGCGGCCCCCCTCGACGGTGCTGCTGCCGTGGTCGCCGGCGCTCGGCACTTTCACGCGGACGTCAGTGATCTCCTCGAACTCCATCATCAGGTCCATTTTGATGTTGTCCGCGGTGATGTTCGAGATGCCGCAGCCGGCGCACGCGCCGCCGAGTTCGACGACGACCTCGCCGGAGTCGGGATCGGCCTTCCGGACGACGCTCTCGCCGCCGTGCATCTGGATGATCGGCATCTGGCCGGCCATCCACGTCTCGACGCGTCGCCGGAGAGAGTCATCGGATTCGCTCATTGGTCACACTAGGAACCGAACGCTTTGGAGCTTTGCGGTTGTGCTCACGCCATCGCCTGCCCGAGAAAAGTGTATCACGGTCGTCGGTGCAGATCTCACTCCCGCTGGTCGTCGGTGCAGATCTCACTCCCGCTTGTCGGGTCAGATCTCACTCCCGCTTGTCGGGTCAGATCTCACTCCCGCTGTGACTTCTGCGCGACCCGCCACGCGGCCAGCCCCAGCGCGCTCACCGCGGCGACGACGCCGAACCCCGGCGCGCTAATCGCGTCCCCGGGAGTCGTCTCCGTGGTCTGCGCTGCGGTCTCGTTCACTGCCGTCTCGGTGTCGCTCTTCGCGGGCGTCCGAGGGGTGTGCGGCGTTGATGTCCCCGCCGGAAGCGCCGCTGGCGGATCGGCCTGCTCGCCCGCGTGATCGGGGAACGTGTAGAGCCCTCCGGGAACGCCGTCGACGCCCCAACTGCTCGCGACGAAGAAGCCCTCGCGTTCGCCCGCGTGTGCCAGCCGCGCGGTCCAGAAACTCGCCGCGTCGGGGTCGCGCCACCACGACACCTCACGCGGCGCGGCGGGATCGGAGACGTCGTGGCGCTTGACGCCGCCGCGGTACCACGACGAGTAGAGCGTCCCCTCTGCGAGCTCGAAGTTGTGCGCGGTCGTCCAGACGCCTCCATAGGTCGGGTCCGGTGACGCCGGCGCGGGGATGGTCGCCCGGAGTTCGGGCGCGGTGGGATCTGACACGTCCCAGAGATCGATCCCGGACGGACCGCCGACGTACGCGGTGTCGTCGGCCTCGGTGTCGTCGGCCTCGCTCTCGTCGGTCTCGGCCTCGGCTGTCGCGGTCGCCGCTGGCTGCGTTGTGGCCTCGGTCGACGGCTCCGTCGTTTCGTCTTCCTCTACCGGCAGCGCCCACGACTCCCGGCCGACGCCCAACAGCGTCCCCGACTCGTCGGTCGCGACGTAGTGATGGTTTCCGGGCGGGAGCGTCGCTTCGCGTCGAGCCTCGGTTCGCGAGCGACCTGCGAGCGTCGACGGATCGGGGGCGTCGACGCTCCCGAGCGCAGTCGGCGCTGTCGGATCCGACACGTCTAGGATCCACGTGCCCGCGTCCCAGAGCGCGACGAACGCGCGATCACCCGAGACGTAGACGTCGTGGACGCTGCGCGAGACGCTCGGCACGTCGCTCCACGCGTCGTCGGTGTCGGCCAGGGACCAGCGGCCCAATTCCTCGCCGCTCTCGACGTCGAGCGCGACGAGCGGGTTTCGACCGCCGTCGTTGCCAGTCAAAAAGGCGACGCCGTCGCGGGCGAAGCAGTTGTGGATCGGAAACGGTGTCTCGTGGAACGCCCGTTCCGCTGGGTTCTCGGGGTCGCTCACGTCGACGACGAGGACGCCCGAAATCGCGCCGCGCAGTGGATTCGCGGGGCCGACGACGAGGAGCGTCGTCGGGTCCGTCGCGTCGAGTTTCACGTCGAAGATCCCGCGCAGCGGGCCGCCGTCGCGATCTGCGAGCGGCTCCCGCACGTCGAACAGGAGCTCTGGCCGGTCGGGGGCGGCGACGTCGACGGCGGCGTAACCGCTCGTTGTCGCGAGGTACGCGACGTCGCTCGCGGGGTCGACGACGGCCTCTTTCGCGCCCTCGATTTCGATCGAGCCGTACGGCTCGTAGGGGCCCGGATGCGCTCTGACTGACTCTGTGGCCGTGCCGATTCCGCCGACGACCGCGCCGCTCGTGCCCACGACCGCGCCGCTCGCGCCGACGAACGCGCCGCCTCTGCGGAGGAATTCGCGTCGGCGCATCATACCCGAGAGCGGTCGCCCGTCCCCCCGGTCATCGCGCTGGCGAGCGCGCCCATCACGACGACGTCGTCGCCGAGGGTCGTCAGTTGGATCTGCGGGACGTTCGACATCACCATCTGGTCCATCCGGTCGCGGATCGGATCGAGTGTCAACTCGGGGTTGTTGAGCGCGACCGCGCCGCCGACGTAGATGATGAGGGGTGCGTACGCGTGGACGATGTTCGCGACGCCCATCGCGTTCCAGTGGCCGAGCTGCTCGACGACGTGTGCGGCGAACTCGTCGTCGTGAGCGTGCTCGAAGACGTCGACGGCCGAGAAGTCGGGATCGTCGATCGGCATCGCCGTGTCGACGGCGTCGTCCTCGTAGAGAAACTGCGCGTATCGCGGGATGTTGTTCCCGGAGCAGTACGCCTCCCAGTGGCCGTCGTGGCCGCAGCCACAGGTGAGGTGTCCCTGCGGATCGAGCGTCATATGCCCGACCTCGCCGGCGTTGCCGTCCCAGCCGGCGAGGACGTTGCCGTCGACGCAAACGCCCGCGCCGATCCCCGAAGAGATGGTGAGATACACCATGTCGTCGGGGTTCTGTTGGGAGTAGAACCGCTCGCCGATGACGCCCGCGTTCGTGTCGTTGTGGAGGTACACGCGGTCGGTGTCGAACAGCTTCGAGAGGGGACCCGTGAGCGGGATTCGGTCGATGGTGTCCGGGAGATTCGCCGGGTTCTCGACGGCACCTTCCGCGAGGTCCAGCGGCCCAATCGCCCCGATCCCCGTCGCGTTCACGCGTTCGGGATCGATACCGGCGTCGGCGCACGCACTGCGAGCGACGCGAAGGACTGCTTCGGTAACGGCGATGCCCGTCGGGCCGTGCGGCGTGCTGTCGTCGCTCCGCCCCACGACCGTTCCGTCGCCGTCGGCGACTATCGCTCGCACGTTTGTCGCCCCGAGGTCGACGCCCACGTAGTAGGCCATCGTGTCGTTACGAGTGAGCGCGACACTTAACTCAGCGGGTTCGGGTGGATCCTTCCAGCCGAGCGGGCCGGCGTTCTCCCCACCGTCAGATCTCTACTTCGGACGCCGAGTCGACCGCGAATCGTTCGATGTGTGGCTCTCCCGACAACAGCGGCATAAACGCGGATGAGAACGCTTGGAGGTGGTCTGAGGCCGCGTGCGACTCGAACGCCTCGGCGTCCTCGTACTGCTCGAAGAACCGCAGGACGTTCTCGTCGCCGACGTCTTTCGCTGCTCGGTAGTCGATGACTCCCTCCTCACGGTTCGACTGTTCGATCATCTCTTCGGTGAGTTCGAGTGCCGTGTCCATCTCCTCCGGTTCGATCGGAAACACGGCGTGGATGACGATCATATTCGCTCACTTCGAGGGCCTATCTGATCTTTCTTAGGTCTATTGACCGCTCTCGATCCCACGGAGCTCCGTACCGAACCGTCCGTTATCGCTCGAATCGACGTTCCTGCTACACTGCGCCCGGCCGACGAAATACGAACGACCGGAATCAGTAGTCGGGGGCGTCGTCTTCGACGTCGCGCTTCATCGATTCGCGGCGCGACTTCGCGTCCCGGCCGGTCGCTTCGAGCAGGAAGTCGTTTTTCGCGTCGACAGCGTCGCCGGCGGCTTCGAGGTCTTCCGGGGACAGCTCGGTCGGATCCCGCTCTTCGAACTCGACGCCGAGTCGGTCCTTCTTGCCGCTGTAGGAGACCGCTCCGGCGACGATGCGCTCGAAGACCGGGTTGTCCGGTTCCTCGATGACGTAGAGGTCGCTGCCTTTGTACTCCATCGTTCCCGTGATCGGCCCGAAGTACTCCTCGACGGTCGATTCCATATCCGGAATTCGATCTTCGAGCGTCTCCCCGCGACGCATCTTGTACTCCTTCATAATCCCCGATTCGATAGGTGATGGTTTACTTGTTTCGTCACCGACTGGGTGCGTCGCCGCCGCGCCGCCGCTCGCCCCTGTGTCAGTCGGCGCTCGCCAGTTCTTCGGCTGCTCCGTCGCAGTTCACCGTTCGCGTTCGGCGATGTACCCTCGCCGGCACTCCGGGCAGATGTCGCCGGCGCGCATCGACGACGCGCCCGCACTCCGAGCGTGCCCGCAGTTCGGGCAGTAGAACTCGACGCGGTCGTCCGGCACGTCCGATTCCAAGGTCGTCGACGACTCCGCTCGCGCGAACCCGTCGTCGGAGGAGGTCGACTGTCCCGGCTGCTGCGCTCTCGACGGTCCGCTGTCCTCGACGGCGACGCCTTGGACCGTGTCGGAATCGTCGAGGTCGGCCCGGCCGTTCACCTCCGGTGTGAGACCACTCCCGCCCAGTTCGACGTCGTCGCCGTCGACGTTCGTCGCCGCGTCGAACCCCTCGTCCTCGCTTTCGTGTTCGGGCCAGCCGTCGGCTCCGGGCTCGTCGTCCCGCTCCGGCCACTCGCCGTGGCCGCGTTCTCGCGGAGCGTCCTCGGGCACCGCGCCGTCGATGATTTCGGCGTCGTTCGTCACCGTCTCCGCTTCGTCGTCGCCGACGAGTTCCCCGCTCTCCGCCGACTGCGACTGCTGGGCGGCGCTTGCGGGGTCCGCTCCCTCGCCTTCGGGCCACTGCGCCTCGTCGCGCTCGGTCTCCGCCTCGTCGAGGATGACGCCGTCGTCGCCGTCGGTATCGACGTCCTCCCAGTCGTCGCTCCCGGTTTCCCAGCCGTCCGACGCTGCTTCCGCCTCGTCGATCGGACTGTCGGCCTCGGCGGCACCGCTCTCGCTCGGTGGGCCCTCTGCGCTTTCGGCGGTCGACGGATCGGCCGCCTCGCCGTCCGTGCGCTCTGCACCGTCGGCATCTGTCGGTGCAGCGTCGGTTGCTGGTGCGCTCTCGTCGGCCGATTCGGCCGCCTCCTCGGTCGATGCGGCCGCCGCAGGCTGCGCGTCGGGGTCGGGCTCGCCCGCCGGCGCGGTTCCCTCGGTATTCGGATCCTCCATCCCGACTTCGGCGGGCGTGCGAATCGCCGTCACCTCTTTGTTCTGGCTGACGGTTTGTTCGGCTCCACACCGCTCACACACCTTCACCTCGCGGATCGTCACGACGACCTCGTCCCCCTGTTCCTCCCGGGTACGTTGGACGTCGGTGTCCCCGTACGTATGCCCGAGAAGACGGCACTTGAGTCCCATTAACCGACGTTCGGACATTCAGGGCCAAAAGTGTACCTCCTCCGTCAGACGAACGGCTGACGCGACGGTGGTTGGATCCGGACGTTGCCGTCGCTCCACACCCACGAGGCCGTCGCTCCGCGGCCGCGAGTCCGCCGATCCGGGTGCGGCCGGTCACTCGCGGCGGTAAGCGTAAACCGAACGGGAGCGAACGGTCAGCTATGAGAGCGCGGCGGGAGTTCAGAAACCGACGCGACGTCGAGGTAGCGGTACTCGATGCGCTCGTCGATCGCGCGGAGGAAGGGATGACGGTCTTCGAGGTCCGCGCGGCGGTCGACGCCGACATCGACGAGATCGAAGAGGCGCTAGCGTCGCTCAAGGAGGACAACCTGCTGTCCGTTCAGAACGGCGACGACGACCGCGTCGTCATCCTCGTGGACGACCGCGTCGTCCCCGATCCCGCGGCGGGAGAGACCGAGGAGCCGGGGCTCGTCGACGCGATCCGCGACCGACTGGGACTGTGAGGAAGACGCGTGGCACAGAGTGCGATAGTGGGAAGCTGGGCGCGACGCGCGGCTATCCGGGGATGACCGCGGAGATTGGCAGCGGGTGGCGACGACGTGAAGCCGAATCTGTGGACTTGGAGGAACGCAGCGCCGGATCCGTGGCGAGCAGCTGACACCCGCGGGAGCGACCCGCTCGATATGGCAGGCAGCGTCCGCTGACGCCCGCGCCGACGTGTCAGGCAACCGCTTCCCGACGCGGGGTGAGACCTACGTCACGGCGGCGATGGCCGCTCTATCGTATATAAATACTCGCGATTGGGGCACGCGGTGGTCCGTCTTGGACGCCCACTTGGGCCGCGACCGCTTGCCCCGCGCCGGAACCCCCGCTGCATCGCAGTCGATGACGCTGCGGTTTTCCCCGTGGGACGCGGAGGGGTGGACAATGACGGTCGTCACGGAGATGCACGAGGAGCACGGGGCGACGTTCGAGGAGCGCGGCGGCCGCCGGATCGTCACCGATTACGGCCGTCCGGAGCGGACCCACCGGGCGGTCCGGAACGGCGCGGGCGTCATCGAGATGGGCTACGGCGTCGTCGTCGTCGAGGGCGAGGACAGAGTCGAATTCGTCGACAACACGGTCTCGAACCGCGTCCCACGAGCGAACGGCGAGGGCGTCTACGCGCTGCTCTTGGACCCTCAAGGGAGAATCGAGACCGATCTGTACGTCTACAACGCGGGCGAGCGATTGCTCTGTTTTACGCCGCCGGATCGGGCGGAACCGCTCGTCGACGACTGGTCGGAGAAGGTATTTATCCAGGACGTCGAGCTCCGCGAGGCGTCCACCGACTTCGCAGTCTTCGGCGTTCACGGGCCGAAATCCACCGAGAAAGTCGCGAGCGTGCTCACCGGTCCGGGATCGCCCGAACCAGCACTCACGTTCGTCCGCGGCTCGATGGGCGACGAGGGCGTCACCGTGATCGCGGGCGACGGGCTCACCGGCGAGGAGGGCTACGAAGTCGTCTGCGCCGCCGACGCCGCCGAACGCGTCTTCGAGACCCTTCTGACATTCGGGATGAACGCCGTGCCGTTCGGCTACCGGACGTGGGAGACGCTGACGATCGAGGCCGGGACGCCGCTTTTCGAGACCGAATTGGACGGGCGAATCCCGAACGTGCTCGGCCTCCGCAACGCCCTCGATTTCGAGAAGGGCTGTTTCGTCGGCCAAGAAGTCGTCTCGAAGGTCGAAAACCGCGGACAGCCCAGTCAGCGGTTGATCGGGCTCCGTATCGACGCCGAGGAGGATGCCGACGCCGACGATGCCGCCGTAACGGGGCTCCCCGAACCGGGTGCTGTGGTCGTCGATGACGACGAGCGCGTCGGGGAGATCACCCGGGCCGACGCCAGTCCATCGTTGGACGCGTCGGTCGCGTTGGCGCTCGTCGACTACGAACTCGCCGGTACGCTCGAGGCCGACGACGACGCTGCCGCGCTCCGGGTTCAGGGCGAATCGGGGACAGAGACCGGAGTTCCTGATCTCGACGCCCGCGTCGTTCAGTTACCGTTCGTCGGAGGGAGCGCAGCCTCGGCTCGGTGTCCCGATTACCACGGAGGGTAGCTCCTGTTCACTCCCGTTGTGAGATCCATTCGAGCGAGACCGGCCGCAGTTCCGATACGCCGTCTCCGACGAACGACTCTTCTGGGCCGCACACGACGAGCATTTCTCAGTTGACCCCAGTGGGGTGTCCCGGATCCTGAGCCGTGATCTGACTCGTGGAGGTGTGACCATCCGCTTTCGACGCTCGGTCCGGCCCCCAGTGCCGCGGCTACCGACCGATCAGCTTCCGCAGGTGTGCCTTCGAGAAAAAGGACGTCGGGCGGTCTATGTGGACGCCGATCTCGCCGGACAGCGCGCTGAGTCCGACGCGTTGGATCGGCTTCGGGAGCGAGTACGCGCGTCGCAGCCAGTGGCCGAGTGCGATCTCTCGTGACAGTTCCGATCGCCACGCGGTGTCGTAGTCTCGGAGCGTCCCCGGATCGTCGGGATCGATCGTTTCGGCGGCGCAGTCGGCGGCGGTCATCCCGTAGAGGATTCCGCCGCCGGTGAACGGCTTCGTCTGCGCGGCGGCGTCGCCGAGGAGGAAGACGCGCCGGCTATGCACTCGCTCGGGCGGCCCGATCGGGATCGCGCCCGAGCAGAAGTGTTCGGTTTCCACGTCGTAGGCGTCGGTCAGGTGCTCGAACAGTTCGTTGACCGATCGACCGGGGGGAGCGGCGAGGCCGTACTCGACGCCCGCGTCGCCGCGGGGGATCCGCCACGCGAAGAAGCGCGGGGCGGTGAGGTGAACGTCCACGAAGTCGCCGTCGTCGGGGTCGGGATCGAACGCGAGGACGCCGTGGAGGATCTCGTCGGGTTCGGGGAGGCCACTCTGGCGTCGAACCCGCGAGGTCGGGCCGTCGCAGCCGGCGACCATTTTCGCTCTCACGGTCTCGGTCTCGCCCGCGTTCGAGACCGTGAGTTCGACGCCGTCGTGGCGTTCGTCGACGTCGACGACGGTGTGTTGCTCACGGACATCTGCGCCCGCGTCGCGAGCACACTCGGCGAGCGTGCGATCGAGTTGGACGCGGTCGATGACGTTCGAGATTTCCTCGGTCTTGTAGAAGGGGTAGGCCGACGAGTCGGGGCCGCCCACGTGGAAGCGCGCCCCGTAGACACGATTCTGGAGGAGTTCGGCTTTCGCCTCGTCGGGGACGTAGCCCCAGATGTCGGTGCTGACGTGGCCCGAACACGCCAGCGGCGTCCCGACGGTCCCCTGCTCGAAGGCGACGACGTCGTGGCCCGCCTCGGCCGCACGGCGGGCGAAGCGCGCGCCCGCGGGACCGACGCCGACGACCGCGAAATCGTACATTGGTCACTCGTACCGGATCCGTCGGCATATACCTTCTCGCTTCGCGAGCACGTGAGTTTACATACCAACACGGGACCACACGCGCCGTGATCTAACGATGGCCCCGCGCCGGGTTGCGGTTGCTCGGCACGCCGGCGCGGGACGGAGCGACGGCGGTGGGGCGTCGTCGACGCGGGTGCCGACTGTTCGCCACTGCGACACTGGTGCGCTAAAAGCGACGCGTCGGCGACGTTCGTCGACACGAGACCGACGTTCGATACCCTTCAGTCGTCGTCCGCCGGTTTCGCGGGCTTGCGCCGATCCGAGCGCGGTCCGTCGACATCGACTGCGGGCAGGAGGTCGCGGAGGTATCGACCCGTGTGCGACGCCTCGGCGCGCGCGACGTCCTCGGGGGTTCCGCTAGCGACGACTTCGCCGCCGCCCTCGCCGCCCTCGGGGCCGAGATCGACGATGTTGTCGGCGTTCTTCACCAAGTCGAGTTCGTGCTCGACGACGACGACGGTGTTGCCATTGTCGGTGAGCCGCTGGAGCACCTCGATCAGCTTCCGCTCGTCCTCTTTGTGTAGTCCTGTCGTCGGCTCGTCGAGGAGATAGAGCGTGTCGCCGGTCTGCTTCTTGCCCAACTCCTCTGCGAGCTTGACGCGCTGGGCCTCGCCGCCGGAGAGGGTCGTCGAGGGCTGCCCGAGCGTCATATAGCCGAGGCCAACGTCTTCGAGCAGTTGGAGCCGACGCCGGAGCTGCGAGTTCGCCTCGAAGAATTCGAGGGCTTCAGAGACTTCCATATCGAGCACGTCGGCGATCGTCTTGCCCTTGTACTCCACGTCGAGGGTCTCGTCGTTGTAGCGCGCGCCGTCGCACTCCTCGCAGGGGACGTAGACGTCGGAAAGGAAGTTCATCTCGATCTTCACGGTTCCTTGCCCGCCGCAGGCCTCACAGCGGCCGCCCTTCACGTTGAACGAGAAGCGGCCCTTCTCGTAGCCGCGCTGCTTCGAGAGCTTCGTCTCCGCGAACAGGTTGCGGATGTGATCGAAGACGCCCGTGTAGGTCGCGGGATTGGATCTCGGTGTCCGCCCGATCGGCGACTGATCGATCAGTCGAACCGTCTCGATTTCGTCGATCCTCTCGATGGCGTCGTGATCGCCGGGATCGACTGAGGTGTTGTCGTTCATCTCGCGCGCGAGGCCCTTGTAGAGGATCTCGTGCATCAGCGTCGACTTGCCCGAGCCTGAAACACCCGTAATCGCGGTGAACTGGCCGATCGGAATCGAAACGTCGAGGTCCTTCAGGTTGTGCTGGCGCGCGCCGCGGATCCGGATTTCTGAGTCGGATTCGCGGCGCTCCCCCGGGACGGGAATCTCCTTACGCCCCGCGAGATAGTCGCCGGTGACCGAGCCGTCCGCGGCGACGATATCGTCGAAATCGCCGTGAGCGACGACTTCGCCGCCGCGCTTGCCCGGACCGGGCCCCATATCGATCACGTTGTCCGCGCGCCGCATCGTCTCCTCGTCGTGCTCGACGACGAGCAGCGTGTTCCCGAGGTCGCGAAGGCCTTCGAGGGTGTCGAGCAGTCGGTCGTTGTCGCGCTGGTGCAGCCCGATCGAAGGCTCGTCGAGCACGTAGAGGACGCCGACGAGGCCGGAGCCGACCTGCGTAGCGAGTCGGATTCGCTGGCTCTCGCCGCCCGAGAGCGTCGATGCCTCGCGGTCGAGCGTGAGGTACTCCAGCCCGACTTCCTCCATAAATCCGAGCCGCGCGCGGATCTCCTTGAGGATCTCCGTGGCGATCGTTCGCTCGCGTTCGGTGAGATCAGTCTCCAGCCCTTCGAAGTGCTTGAGGGCGTCGCCGATGCTCATCTGATTGACCTCCGTGATCGAGGTTCCGGCGACGAGGACGTGTCTCGACTGCTCTTTCAGCCGCGTGCCCTCGCATTCCGGGCAGGTCGTGACGGCCATGTAGTCCTCGATGTGCTCTCGCGTCGACTCGGAATCGGTCTCGACGTGCCGCCGTTCGAGGTTGGGGATGACGCCCTCGAAGCGCTTGGTCTTCCGACGGGTGCCGTTCCTGGTCTGGCGCTCGAAGACGACCTCCCTGTCGGTGCCGTAGAGGAACTGCCGCTGTACGTCCTCGTCGAGGTCTTCGAACGGCGTGTCGACGCTGACGCCGAAGTGCTCCGCGACGGAGTCCAGCCGCGTCCGGTAGTACGAGCGGTTGTACGACCACGCCTCGAAGACGTGCTTGATCGGCTTCGAGGGGTCGCGGACGACGAGATCCTCGTCGACTTCCTTCGTCTGGCCGAGTCCCTCGCAGGCGGGACAGGCCCCGTGCGGGCTGTTGAACGAAAAGGAGCGCGTCTCGATCTCGGAGAACTGGAAATCCGAATTGGGGTTTCCGAGTTCCTCGGAGAACTCGACGACGAGGCGATCGTCACCCTCGCCTGCGAGCGCGCCCGTCGAGCGGGTGTTCGAGGCGAACGGGACGTCCTCGGGCGGGTCGGGGACGATCACCTTCAGGACGCCATCGGCCTCTTCTAAGGCCGTCTCGACGGAGTCGGCCAGCCGCGAGCGACTCGTCGGATCGATCTTCACGCGGTCGACGATCACGTCGATCGTGTGGTCGTAGTTCTTGTCGAGTTCGGGCTTGTCGAGCGTGAGATCGTACTCCTCGCCATCGACCTCGACTCTCGCGTAGCCCTCGCTGACGAGTTCCTCGAACAGGTCCTCGAACGCGCCCTTCTGGTCGCGGGCGACGGGTGCGGCGATCTTCGCGCGGGTGCCCTCGGGGAGTTCCAACAGTTGGCCGACCATATCCTGGGCGGACTGCTCGCCGACCTCCTCGCCGGTGATCGGGTCGTACTGCGTGCCGACGCGGGCGTACAGCAGTCGGAGGTAGTCGTGCAGTTCGGTCACGGTCCCGACCGTCGACCGGGGGTTGTTGGCTGCGTTCTTCTGATCGATGGAGATCGCTGGCGAGAGCCCCTCGACGGCTTCGACCTGCGGTTTGTCCATCTGCCCGAGGAAGTTTCGGGCGTACGCCGACAGCGACTCGATGTAGCGCCGCTGGCCCTCGGCGTAGACGGTCTCGAACGCGAGCGACGATTTCCCCGATCCCGAAAGGCCGGTGACGACGGTGAACGCCTCGCGCGGAATCCGGACGTCGAGGTCCTTCAGATTGTGCTCTTCGGCACCGCGAACCTCGATGAAGTCCTTGCTCATCTACGGGTGCGTATGGAGAGCGGAGAGGAAAGGTCGTCGGTTCCGGCGGTCCGCCCGCGCGGGCCTTACGCAGAATCAGTTCAGCTTCTCGCGTGCGACGCCGACGCCCGTGGGCGCGATGATGATCTGGTCGTCGCCCTTCTGGGCGATGTCGCCGTCCACTTCTTGGGCCACCTGTCGGAGGTCGTCGACGATGTGCTCCATCGTGCTGTCGCTCGTCGTGTGTCGCGTGATGTCCGCGATAACGAGGTCGCCGTCGTAGACGGCGTCTTTGATAGCAATGACGTCCTGTTGGCCGCTGATCGTCGCGATCTGAACGTTCATTCCGGCCTCACCGCGGGCGGACTCAACGCCCTCGATGTCGAGATCGAGGTACTCGTCTGTCGAATGCTGTCCGCCCCCGCTGATGATTTTGCTCATAATCCCCATACCACCTTCAAACGCCAGTAACACGTTAGTTCTTACGTCAGACGATCGTCTGACGCGGGCGGCTTCGACCCCGCTGCCGACGGAGACGACGCGCTCAGACGGAGAACGCGATCTCAGATAATGAACGCGAACTCAGACGGCGAACTCGAAGAGCTCGTCGCCGACGTGGTGAATCGACTCGACGACCTTCCCCGAATCGCCGGTCATCTCGTCGCCGTCGACGAGGGCGCGGCCGATCGCGAGCACCTTCCCGTGGGTCTCCTCCGCGATCGTGACGAGATCGCCCGCCGCGACGCCCTCGTCGGCCTCGACGATTCCGGGTCGCATCACGTCCGCGCCGTCGCTGACGAAGGAGATGGCTCCGGCATCGACGGTGACGGTTCCCCTGCTCGGGACGTGTCGATTCGCGCCCTGCACGGTCAAGAACGCTTCCTCCTCGAACTGGACGACGTCCGGTTCGCCGTCGACCAGCACGACGTCGAACGGCTCGTCGGCGAGTTCGACCATCTCGTATGCGTCGCCGTCGAGCGCGACGCCCGTTTTCGACTCGATGGCAGCCTCCAGTTCGTCTATCTCGTCGGCGCGGAGGTGGTGACGGGATTTGACCTGCATATGGGTTCGCACGGCGCGCCGGCCGATAAAAGACGCGACACGCCGTGCCAACTCACACCGAGCCCGCCGCAACTATCCAGTATCGATCCGGCAGCCAAACGCTAAGTGACGGTGGTGCTTGGGTCTCTGTATGTGGCGCTCCCGGAACGATCGGGACGGAACGACGGTGGTCTGCATCGCCTGCGGCGCGTCGCTCCCCCGCTCGGAAACGCGCGAGTACGACAAGCACGGGAACCGCTGGGATCGACACGGCAAGTCCTTCGAGCACCTCTGTAAGGCGTGCTATCGCGACCTCTGCCACCAGCCGCGCGGCGAGCTCGAAGCCCTCCTCGTCGATGTCGAAGCGGAGGTCCGCACCGATCGATCGGCGGATCGACCGACCGTCACCGACGCCGACGCGGACACGGAGTCCGGTTCTGCTGACGTGTCCGACTCGCAGGCGGCCTTCCTCTCGAAGTACGCCGAGGCCGTCGAGGCGCGCTACGGCTCGATCGGCGAGTCCGAACGGGATTCCGAGTGACCGATAACCACCGCTTCGCGGATTTCTAGCGCCGTCTCCAACTCGTCGCGCCGCCCGGCGTTCGTTCCGAGCCGTCGAAGCTGTTGGGCGTGCGCTCGCCGGAGCGCGTCGACTTCGCGGTCGGGAAGGCCGAGTTCGCTCGCGACGTCCGCCCAGTGATCGGCGGGGACGAGAAAGACGTCGCGGCCGTCCTCGGCGAACGCCCGTTCGTAGGTGCGCCGGTAGCTGTCGAGCTTCGTCGAGAGATGTGCTTGCGCCTCCCGGAGCAGCGGGGCGAGTCGGTCGGGGGCGACGCTGGCGGTCGCGCCCGTGTACAGCAGGACGTCACCGTCGAGTGGGATTTCGATCTCGGCGGTCGCTTCGCGCTCGTCCGGTCTGTCGCTCGGCACCTCACCCACCGGCGCGCATCGCCTTCTGCGAGAACCGATCGATCAATGCGTCCAAGGTCTCGGGATCGCCCGCGAAGACGACTGTGACCTCCGTGAGCTCCAGCGTCGGACCGATCGACACCTTCTCGGCCGACAGCGAGGCCGTCCATCCCTCGCCCTCGACGCGCTCGTCGTCGACGATCTCACCGCCGAGCTTCTCGAGGTAGTGACGGGCGAGCCGGACCGAGATTCCACGGAAGGATCTCTCTCTGGTTTCTCCGGCGTCGGTCATAATTGGTTCCCATTCGACTCCACCGGGACCGAACGGACAATCGACCCGCCCGCGACGGGCGGGAAGATGCTCAGCGTGTCGTCCGCTTCGAGCGGCGTGTCGACGCCCTGTTCGTGCTCGACGTCGCGGCCGTTCAGGAGGACGTTCACCTGCGGCCGGACCGCGCCGTCGTCGAGGATCTCTCCTGCCAGTCCCTCGAACTCCGCTTCGAGTGCGACGAGGACGTCGCCGACGGTCTCGGCGTCGTACTCGCGGGTGATCGTCTTCGTCCCCACCGCTTCGCGAAACGTGGCGAAGAACCGCAGTTGCAACAACATACCCGATGCTGGGGCGCAGCGGGCAAAAAAGATGCGCGCCTGTGCGGCGTCGCTACCGCCGTTCGACGCGTGAGCTATCTGTCGCCGAACCGGATGCCGTCCTCGACGAGTCGGTAGTTGCGCTCGCGGTCGATGTGGGCGGCGAGCCACTCGTGCTCGTAGATCTGCGCGATCAACTCCGCGTAGAGGTTTCGCCACGCGATGGCGTAGATCGGCGACTGACCCCACGCGCGGAGTTCGGGGATGAACTCGTCGTACGTCTCCATTCGATCTTCGAGGTGCTCGACGGCGTCGACGGCGTAGCCCGCCGCTTCGGCCTCCGAATCGGCCGATTCGATCGCGTCTTCGAGACTCCCTTCGAGCCCCGCGACGGCCGTCTTCATATCGGCGGCGGCGCTGTCGCCGTCTTCCGGGAGCGATTCGAGCACCCCTCGCGGGACGCCGAGCGAGAATTCGCGGTCCGTTCCGGACGCCTCATCGGTCATACTGCGACGGAGGGCCCCCGGTGTGAAAAAGTCGCGGTCGTGGGTCGATATCGCGGGTATCAGAGTCCCTACCGATTGCGACCGACTGTGTGTCGCCGCTTAACGAAATACACCGCTACCCTGTAGCGAGGTGAGTAGTCCCCGTATGGTCTCCGATCCGTTCCCCGTTCCGACGCACGAGCGATTCCGCCGCTTTATTGCGTGGTACACCGTCATCCTCGGCGGCTTCTCCACGCTGCTTCTCGGCAGCGTGATTCTCGTCGCGTACGTCTTCGACGGGAACCTCTCGATTTATATCGACAAATTCGGCGAGGCGGGGCTGGAGGTCGCGCTCTTCGCAATCGTCTGCGGAACGGTCCCGTTCGGCCTGTACGTTCTCGACGACTTCCTCAGAACGCGCGAGCCGTGAGCGAGGCGGCCGCCCGTTGGTGGCTACTTCTCCTCGACGTGCCGCACCTGCACCGCCTCGCCGCGCGTGGATTCGATCATCTCCGAGCCGAACATCTGCGCGCGGCCGACGGCGAAGGCTTTCGGCCCCTCGACGACGACCTCGTCGCCGACGCGGATGTCCTCGTCGGCGTCGACGACGCCCGGCGCGAGCACGCTGCCGTGTGGGACGAACCCGTCGATCTCGACTCGCTTCGTCGGGGCGTCGGAGTCGTCCCAGACGCGCGCGCCTTCGAGCGTGAACGAGAGCACGCCGTACTGCGGGACCATCGTCGCGAGCTGTGCGCCCGCGCCACCGTCGTCGTCCTCGCCGTCCCCGTCGCGAACCTGTAGCTTGGGATAGCGGCTCTTCGTTTTCAGGTCGACGTCCGCGAACAGTTCGTCGCCCGCGTCGGGGCCGAACTGGTAGTCCGCGATCGCCTTTATGACATTATGCTGACGCTTCCGCTTGCCGTATTTCAACTCCCCGTCGAGCGTCGACATCAGGTTCGCGATCGACTCCGTCGTCGTCGGGTGGTCCTCGACGGTGTACTCGAACTCGACGTCGACGTCCGCCTCGACTCGCTCGACGATGTCGCGGTAGCCGCCCTCGGGGACGTGCGCGATCACCCGCGGGTACTCGTTTCGTTCGAGGTAGCGCCGGAGGACGCGCGCGACGAAGCGCTTCTCGTCCTCGGACCAGCGGCCAGTCACCACTGAGTCGTAGTGCTGGGCGGGGTAGGTGAGTTCGAGTTCCATCGGGACGACGCCGATCGGCGAGGTAATCGACGCTTGGTGGCCGCGGTACTGGATCGCGTCGTGGAACTGCCCGTGGCTCTGCGATTCGCTGTAGGGCTTCGTCGCCGAGCAGGGAACGAGCACGAGCGGGTTCGAAAAGCGGTTGCGGTACCGCTCGGTGACGCGCTCGGCGAACCGCTGGATCTCGACGCGGCGGAGCGTATCCTCGGTCGCCGCGGCGAGTTCGGTGTCCCGGATGACCGGCGTCCGCTCCTCGATGTACCCGTACTGCTGGTCGAATTCGCGGAACGCCGCGGTGAGCCACTGGTCGTGTCTGGCCTGCCCTTCGATGTAGTCGCGGAGGCGGCCGTCGCGGATGCGCCGACGGGCGATCGCGAGTTCGGCCTCGAGCGCGTACTCGTTGTGGTCGGCGCAGTCCCCCCGGTCGAACGCGGCGGCGCGGGCGGCGTTGGTCTCGGCCGTTTCGGGGTCGACGTCGAGGCGCTTGCCCTGACACGCCGGGCAGTTGCAGGGGAGTTCGTCGAGGTCTTCGAGGAAGTACTCGCCCTCGCTCGTGAGGTAGAACCCCTCTAGTCCGCGAACGCGCGCCTTCTTCGCGTCGAGGAGGTCGACACCGGCGTAGACGAGCGTCGCGGCGTTCCGGGGCGTCGCGACGCCCGAGAGATACAGCGCGGTATCGGAGGGTAGCGCCTCGCGCGCGGCAATAATCTCCTCGCGGAACGCCGACGCGTGGCCGACGAATCCGGGCGCGTCCGAGAGGATGTACGCGTCGGCACCGTAGTCCGCGGCGGTTTCGGCGGTCACGACCGCGGCGCTCGGATAGTCGACGTCGGGGTAGTCGACTGCGAACGTCTCTTGGACGCGCTCGTCGGTCCCGGCCGGAAATGCGCGATGCGGTAATACGGTCAGGATCTCTCTGTACCCCTTCGGAACCCCGCGCTCGTCGGTCCAGCGGCTCCCGGCGTCGTCGATGCTGTCGTCGACGAGCGCGGGCGTCGTCAACGGATCCGAGAGGCGGAGTTCCCCGAGACGGGCGGCCCCGTCGCGCCCGTGAATCTCGAAGTAATCGGTCATACACCCGTATGTGCCGTCATCCGTGAATTATCTGTCTGTTCGTCGGCCCGATGTGAGCCGGTCTGTCCCGTTCGATCGGTCCGTGCGCCTCGCTCCGATCGGCCCGCGCGCTTTTGAGACCCGCCCGCGATGACCGGGTATGAAGGTCACCGGCGCGTGGTCACAGGCGGAGACCGCGGCGTTCCTCGATGCGACTCGCGTCCCCGTCCGCCTGGCGTGTCACACCCCCAGCGGCCATCTCTGGATGCTCTCGCTGTGGTATCTGTGGGTCGACGGGGACGGGAACGATGCCCCCGAAGCCGACGCTCCCACCGACGCGATACCGGAACTCCGCTGCGCGACGAGCGCGCAGGCCGAGGTCGTCTCTTATCTCCGAAACGACCCCGAAGTCGCCTTCGAGGTCTCGACGAACGATCTTCCGTACCGGGGCGTCCGCGGTCGCGGGACGGCAGTGATCGAACCTGACGACGACAAAACTCTCCTGCGGACGCTCTTCGATCGGTACCTCGGTGGCACCGACAACGACCTCGCGGACTTCCTGCTCGCTCCCGATCGGGAGGAAGTCAGAATCCGCATCGCACCGGAGCGGCTGCACTCGTGGGATTTCTCGGAGCGGATGGCGGACGTCTCGCTGGCGACCAACGACGAGTAGCCAGCCCGCTCACTACTCGGTAATCTTGCCTTCTCACTACTCGCGCTGCCTACCGAGCGACTCGGTTTCGACGCCTTCCGGAACCAGTTCCAGCGCCGACGCCGGCCAGCCGTCGTGGGCGAGCACGAACGACGAGTCGGGGTTTGCCTCGGCCACCCGCGCGACGCCGACGGCGGCCGCCTCGTACGCCTCGCGGTCGATGCGTTCCGGTACCTCCGCGGTGAGGGGGTAGGTCTCCGAGAGCGCTCGCGGGAACGGCCCGAACGGCGGGACGATCCGCCACGCCTCGTCGTACTCGTCGCCGGTGGGCGTGCCGCCCTCCGTGAGCAGCACCCGCGCGCCGGCGTCGATGCGGCCGACGCGCTCGTGGTGTCGTCGGACTTCGGGACGCCGCGCCGACTCCTTCGAGAGGTAAAAGAACGAGCCCTTCGAGACGGGGTCCTCGCGTTCCAGTTGCTCGGCGTGGTCCAACAGCGCGCGGTAGCCGTCGAGCATCGCAGGATGTGACCGCGCGCGCGACTCCACCAGTTCGAGGAGGTTGCCGGCGCGGATCGCCTGCTTGATCCGCCGGATTTCGGCGAAGGAGACGTGGAGGTTGTGCTCGGCCAGCAGTCGCTCGCGCTCCTCGTCGTCGCACTCGCGGAGTTCTTCGGGACTGTGCGCCGAACAGACCGCACAGGAGCAGGGGAAATAATCGAGGTCTTCGAGGTGCTCGGTGCCGCGCACGGTCATATACCGATCGTCGCGTGCGTAGATCGCGTACGCCGCGGAATCGAAGAGGTCGCAGCCGGCGGCGACGGCCAGCGCGAACATCATCGGGTGGCCTGCACCGAACAGGTGGACCGGGGCGTCGCGACCGAGCCCCCGCTTCGCGCCCGCGACGACGTCGATCATCTCGGCGTAGCGGTAGCTGTTCATCAGCGGCACGACCGCGCCGACGGGGAAGACGTCGAGATCCGTCTCGTAGGCGTGTCGCCCGGCGGCCTCGCGGAGGTCGGGGTAGGTCGATCCCTGCACGGGCGCGTTCACGAGCATCTCGCCGGTGTCGACACCTTCGGCGTCCGCGAGCGCTTCCTCCGTCGTCGCGAGTTCGCGCTCGGCCTGTTCTCTGGGGACGTCCGGCGGCGTCGGGATATCGACCGGCGTTCCGATATCCGAGCCGATGTCGTGCTGGAACTGCAGGATCTCGCGGGTCGTCACGTCGATGTCGCCGTACTCCGCGAGCTGGAAGGAGCCGGAGTCGGTGACGATCGCGCCGTCGAACTCCAGCATCTCGTGGAGCCCGACGTCGAGCGCCCGCTCGCGGAGGTCGTCGTTCGAGTTGATGATGTAGGAGTTCGTGATCAGGATCTCCGCGCCGAACTCCGATTGGAGGCGCGAGGGGGCCACCGTTCGGATGTTCGGGTTGATGACCGGCATCAACGCCGGCGTCTCGACCGTCACCCCCGCGCGGGGGACCGAGAGCTCGCCGATCCGCCCGGCGGCGTCCCCGTCGCGGAGCTCGAAGTGATCGCGCATATCTTCGCGTCCGTGGCCGACTGGTAAGAGTCGTCGCTTTTCGTGTGATGGGTTAGGTGTGCGGTCGAAAGCGTTGTGACTATTACAGCGAACAGCCCGGAAGCCCCCGCGCTCTCGACGGCTGCGACTCGCTGCGGTCCTCGTCGCTCACTTCGCTCGCTCCTGCGGTCCTTCCATCGTCTCGCCTGTCGAGAGCGCGGCCCCTTCCATTCCCACCCCGCCGAACACCGGTAGCAATCGCTCGCGGACGGACGAGTCAGTCGTCTTGTCCCAGTTGACCGATCTGCCGTGAACCAGTGGCTGTCAGTTAGGGCGAACAGTCGGCACCCGCGTACGACTCACGACGGCGGCCCTGCCAACGCTGTCGCTGTCGCCAGTATTCCCGCGTCGCTGTGCCGAACAACCGCAGCACGACGCGGGATGATGTTCAGATCACGACGGTTGTGGCCCCGTCTTCGTATGTAAACCCTCGTCGCATCGCGGGATCACCGAGTACTTGTGTCCGGATAGACAACGAACTCGGCGTATGCGACACCTCGGACTGAAAGCGCGGATGGCGATCGTCGGATCGATCCTGTTCGCATTCTACGCCGTCGCGGCCGTGGTGCTGATGGCGATGTTCGGCGAGAATCTGTTGCCGCTTATCCTCGTCGGGAGCGTCGCCTTCGTCGGCGTCCAGTACAAGGTCGGCAAGTGGATGGCGTTGCGGAGCGTCGGCGCGGAGGATATGCCGGAGGATCGGTACTCAGAGATCCACCGCCGCGTCGAGTCGCTCTCGGAATCGATGGGGATCGACAAGCCCCGGCTGATGATCGCGCGGATGGGCGTGCCGAACGCCTTCGCCATCGGTCGGAAGGGGGCGGGGACCGTCGTCGTCAGCGAGGAGCTCCTCTCGCGACTCGACGCCGACGAGGTCGAGGGCGTCCTCGCGCACGAACTCGCGCACATCCGCAACCGCGACGTGGTGATGATGGTGCTCGGGCAGGGAATCGCCTCGATTGTCGCCATCGTCGCCCAGTGGGCCGTCCTCCTCACCGGCGACAACGACATCGCGGATTTCTTCCTCGCGATCGTCGTCGGCCAGATCACCCAGATGCTCGTGATGCTGTTCGTCTTCGCGATCTCGCGGTACCGCGAGTACGTCGCCGACGGCGACGCTGCCGAGGCCATCGGCGGCGGCGAGCCCTTGGCCCGGGCCTTAGAGAAGATCAGCCGCGGCAACGAGCGGAGCCAAGACTCCGCGGTCGATTCGCAGGTGAACGCGCTCTGTATCTTCGGCGAGGAGCGCGGTCTCGCTCGGCTGTTCGCGACGCACCCGCCGATGGAGAAGCGCATCGAACGGCTCCGGCACTGATGACCGTGGGCGATGATGGTCCAGAAACGATAATGGTCCAGAAACGATGATCGACGTTCGAACGCTCGCAGCGGCCGTACTGGGCGTCGCACTCGGAATCCTGTTCATCGCGGCCCCGGAGACGATCATCCAAGTACAGACGGCCGGCCGACTCCCGCAGGACCGACGCGGCCGCTACGGCGAGGACGGGGTTTCTGAGGGCGAACGCAACGAGGGGAGCGCGGACGACGGCTCGACCGTCCCCGCCCGCTGGCGGCGACTCGTGCAGGTCGTCGGCGTCGCGTTGATTCTCGGCGGCGGTTACTTCGCGTGGACGCTCGTTTGATTACAGGAGGTGCGCCGCGGCTGTCGCGGACTGCTGGAGCTCTTCTGCGCCCGCGAACCGTACCACGAGATACAGAAGCGAGAACAGCGTCGCGTTGTACGCGCCGTGGATCAGCGCCGGAACGACGATGTTGTCCGTGAGTTCGTACATCGTCCCGAAGACGAGCGTCGGGAGGACGAGTACCGTAATGCTGACGACTCGGGCCTGCGGCGCACCCGACAGCGAGAAGTAGTGGATCGACGCGAAGATGAGGCTCGCGAGGAATATCGCCAACGGCGCGGGAAGCGCTTCGCTCAGTCGGTTCTGGACGATTCCTCGATAGAGGAGCTCCTCGCCCGGGCCGATCAGGAGAAACGACGCCGGGATGAGGAGGAGGAGGAGCTCGGGGTTCTCCATTCCCATCTCCGCGGTCGTGTTCGGAGCCGCTTCCGCGCCGATTGTCGTGATGATCATCGATGCGAACATCAGCAGTCCGAGTGAGGCAACGTAGCCCGCCACGACGAACGCGACTTCGCGGAGCGACGGCAGTCTGATCCCGACGTACTCGATTCCCACACCGCGATACCGGAGGTATGCGAGCGCGACGCCGCCGAATCCGACGCCGGTCGCCAACGCCAGCGAGACGATGATGCTCAAAAGCGGCGTGATCGAGACGCCGGCGATGCTGAGCACGAGGACCGTCGCGACGACGAGGACGCCGCCGACGCCGATGCCGACGACCGAGAGCAGTACAGCCGCGAGGAGGGCACGGAGGACAGTGACGGCGGAGTCGGACGCCGGTGTGGAATCGTCCGTCCCGTCGGTTGGAGTCACTTCGGGGGACACAGGTCACGTTCGTCCTCGCGCGTCAAAGCCCTGTCTCTCGGCGGAAGCGGGCGACCCGGTGGGCGGCAGCGGCAGTCAGCGCCAGCGATCGGCGAGTTCGTACCGCGTGACCCCGAGGACCGTGCGGCCGTCGCAAATTTCGCCTTCGACGACGTCACCCAGCAGTTCCTCGTAGTCCGCCACTTCGACGCGAATACTCTCGTTGAAATCGAGGTTCTGCTCTCCGGCCGGTTCACAGTCGCGGGCGACGAAGTAGTGATGGACGCTGTTCAACAATCCATTAGACGGTTCCGCGGCGAAGAGGTGTTCGACGGTCCCCGCCTCGTAGCCGGTCTCTTCGGCGAGTTCGCGGTTGGCGACCGCGGCGAGGTCGTCGTCGTCGGGTTCGGCGCTTCCGGCCGGGAGACCCCGGTTGACCCGTCCGACCGCCTGTCGCCACTCCTCGATGACGACGACGTCGCCGTCGGGTGTGAACGGGAGCACCACGACCGCAGTCGGTTCGTCGACGTAGTGGAAGTCGGTCTCAGTTCCGTCCGGCAGCACGACGTCGTCACGGCGGACGTCGAACCCGGGGCAGGTGTAGTCTATCGCGCTGTCGGTCGTCTCCCAGACGAGTTCCGCTGTCGACTCGTCGCTGTCGGCTGTCTCGCGTTCGGTCATACCCGTTCGTCTTCTCGGACGGACAAGAAGCCGTGGGATGCCGAATCGCTCCAAGGGGCTCGTTCAGCCCAGAGGCACTCGATCGCGGACGATGACGCCGAATCCGGTGAGGACGGAGCCGAGCGAAACGATCGTGACGGCGACGTGCCCCTCGTTGAACCAGAACGGCGTCTGTAGCCCGGTCTGGAAGATGACGAGCAGGAACGAGAGGATGGGGATATCGCGGCCCTCCCCGATCGTCGTGGGTTCGTCGCTGTCGGCGTCGGCGTACGAGATTGCGCCGACCGTCTCCCCCTCGGGAAGCCGCTCGGCTTCGTACGGGACTTCGGGCGTTCCGTAGCTCCAGACGGTCGCACCCGTGCGGTTCACCTCGACGACCCGCTTGTTCAGCGAATCGGTGATGAGCGTGTTGCCGTTGTCGAGGCGGTCGGCGTCCCGCGGCCAGTTGAAATTCACGCCCTCGGCGGCGTAGATCTCCCAGACGACTTCCCACTCGCCGCTCTCGGCGCGTTCCAGTTCGACGATGCGGTCGTTGTGGCTGTCGGCAACGAGGACTCGACCCTCCCCGAGCCACTGCGGATTGTGCTGTTGTCTGAGGAGCGTCGGATCGCCTTGGGTCGTCTCTGCGTCGCCGTTGACAACTTCGACGACGCCCTCGCCGCGCTCGACGATCACCAACTGGTGCGCGTTGCGGACGGAGACCAAATAGCGATCCTCGTCGATGGCGTCGACGTCGTTGATGTGGAGCCAGTCGGTCCGGGTTGGGTCGTCGGGGGCATCGTAGCGGGCGCTGGCGTTCCACTGCCAGGTGACCTCGCCGTCTTTCACGGTGAAGATCCGCTCGTGCTCCATATCGCTCACGAGGAACTCGCCGGAGTCGAGCAGTTCGACGTCGTGGACCTCGCTGTTCGCTTGGGTCCGGACCGGGAAGGAGTACTCGTACTCGATTTCGGGCTCTGAATCGCTATCCTCGTTCGGGTCGATGATCCGGAAGCCGGTGTGTGTACACGGCGACTCGTAGGGGCCGCAGTCCTCGTAGCCGCCCTGCATAAAGCCCGCCATCACGCTCCCGTTGTCGAGCATCGTGACGTCGAAATAACTGTCAGTGTCGCCCGTTCGCCACGTCCTCTCGCGACCGTCTAACAGGTAGACGGAGCCGTGATCGTGCAGTCCGGGGCCGCCACCCTGCGAGCCGACGAGCGTCTGCCGCGTCTCGTTGTCGTCGGCGGCACCGACGTCCGGCGCGAGCGCGGCACCGACGACGAGCGACGAGACGAAAAGCAAGACGCCGAAAGCGACGAGTACGACACCCGTCCGTCGGCCGGACCGCGAACGATCGCTGGAGGGGACCTGATCGCGCATCGATTGGGTAGGTCAACCACGACGGACGAGAAAAGCGGTTCGATGCGCGGTGCTCGCGGCCGCTCGCGGACACGTCCCCGGGACGTTCATCTCCCCGACTCTCACGCCGACGCGTCAGCTTTCAGTTCGAGGCGATATCCGAACGGATCGGTGATATACACCGCCGGCGCAACTCCTGTCGCACCCAGCGCGTCGATCCGTCGATCGATCTCGACGCCCGCAGCCGAGAGCGCGGATTCGATCCCCTCGATCGTGTCGTCGATCCGGACGGCGACGTGGTCGTACGCGCTTCGAGCCGCGGCGGGGTCGAACGCCGCATCGGGTTCGAGATGGATCACCGCCCCCGGAGCGAACCGGATCGAGAAGAACGGCTTCTCGCCCGATTCGTACAGATCCATTCCAGTGATTTCGAACCCGAGAACGTCTCGGTAGAACCCCACTGCGGTCTCGACGCTATCGTCGGGAATGTGGAGTTTCACGTGGTCGATCGCCGTTCCGTTCATAGGCGACCTTGGGCCGCTGGCACCAAAAGGGTGGACCTCCGTCCGGAGGACGCGCGATGCCGAGATCCGAAGAGCTATTTTTCGCGGCGGGCAGATCGGACGTGATCGATGTTCGTCGGCCACGAATTCCTCGCGTTCGCGCTCGTCGGGTGGGGAGCGTCCCGACTCGGAGTCGACTCCCGCGCTGCGCTCCGACTCGGGGCGGTTGCGGGGCTCGCGGCGCTGCTGCCGGATCTCGACGTACTCTACGCTGTGGCGACTTACGCCGTCGCTGTCGCCAACGGGACGCCGCTCGGCTGGGAGGCCTTCTGGGGCGTCGCCAACGGCGTCCACCGCGTCGTCACGCACCCGCTCCCCGTCGGCCTCGCGGCCGCGGTCGTCTTCGGGCTGGGGGTTGCAGTCGGCGCACTGTGGCCGACGTCCGAGAGATCTCGGGAGACGTCGGTAACGGCTCTTTTCTACGGGCTCGCGACGGTTCTCTACGCCCCGATCCTGGTCCGATCGTTTTGGACGACCGTCGGAACCGCGGCCGCGGTCGTTGCGGCCGCGTTTCTCGCGGCAGTCGCCGCAGCCGGCGCGATCGTCGCTCGACGGCTTCGACTTCCGACGACCGCACTGACGGCCGCAGCCGGCGTGGGATTCCTCACGCACCCCTTCGGCGACGTGTTTCTGGCAGCGCCGCCGCCGTTGCTTTCGCCCTTCGGCCCGCCGGTGCTCACCGACCGTCTCAGTCTCGCTGTCGATCCGACGCTCGAACTCTTCGGCGTGCTGTTCGTCGAACTCGCGGCCGTCTGGTTCGGCGTGCTCGTCGCGTTGGATCTGGGAATCTCGGAGCCGAGCGTCCTGCCGTCACCGACCACGGGAACTGAGATTCTCGGGCGTCTTCGGGACGTCGTCGACCGTCGAGCGGGCGTCGGCATCGCGTACGCGGTCACCGTATTCGTACTCCCGCGACCCACGATCGTCGACGCGCACGTACTCGGATTCACGATCGTCCCGCTGGCAGCGGTCGTCGGCCTGTGGGCCGCGGGTCGCCGGCGTACAGTGGCCGCCCCGTGGGGATCGTCGACACGAACGCCCCGTTCTGTCGGCTTCACTGTTCTCTTCGGCGTCGGTACCGGACTCGCGACGCTAACGCTCGCCGCGGTCGCGTACCTCACGACGTACGTGCTCGCGACAGCTGGGCTGGGGCCCATCGCGTTCGGGTGAGGTATCCAGTTTGTCACCGAATCAAAACGTTTAGTACTGCTTCTATTGAATGGCTGTCACAAGATCAAGATAATCCTTCACACGACGCAGGTGTTCTTTGGTCCCCCTCAGCACAATGGATACGAACTTCGACGCCTCAATCGAAATTCTGGAAGAACACTCCGTATTGTGGTGGTACGGGGCGATCGTATTCTTCCTCGTCGGCGACATCCTCACGACGCTCATCGGTCTCCAGTTGCGGACGATCGTCGAGGCCAGCCCCGTCGCGGCGTGGCTGATCAACGCCCACGGCCTGCCGATGATCCTTCCGGTCAAACTGTTCGTCGTCTGCGGATTTTATGGGTTTTATCGGCTCGTCCCGCGGCCACACTCTATCGGCATCCCGCTGGGGCTTTGTGCGCTCGGCTTCGTCGTCACGGTGTGGAACGGCGCGGTGATCGTCGCCGCCGTGTTGTGATCTGTTGTCGGGGGGAGCGTCGCCGCTCGTGGTCGTGAACGGTGGGGAAAATATGGGCCGGCTCAGATTCGAACAGGGCGAGACGGTCGCGCTCACTGCGTTCGCGCGCTGCGACTCGCTGGTTCGAATCTTCGCGTGCTCCATACACCCGCACTCACGGCGTGACTCGCGAACGCTACGCGTCGCTCGTCGGCGTTGAGTGCGGGAGAAGTGGGCCGGCTCAGATTCGAACTGAGGTTACGGCCACCCGAAGGCCGAAGGATACCAAGCTACCCCACCGGCCCGCATCCAAACAGTCGCCGTTCGTTCTTTTAACGCTTCCGAACCGGGGCAGATCACCAGCTATTCCGACGCCTGCGGCCGTCACTCCCCGAAATACAGCGACCGGTGGCGACGACATCCCGGATTGAACGCCGCCCCGCAGTTCGGGCAGGCGTCGTCGCCGTCGAGATACGCCCGCGCCGACAGCGTCGTCCCGCAGACACCGCACAGCACTACCGCGTCGTGGAATCTGTCTTGGGGCCACGGCTCCGGATCGTGGTCTGCCGTCTCGGCGTGGCAGGCGTGACACGGCGAGAACGACCCACAGCACCCGAATCTGAGCGCGACGACGTCGACGGCGGCGTTCCAGTGAGCGCACCGCGTTTCGGAGTCGACCGCGACACCACTGAGCGGCACCGGAAAGCGGTCGTCGACGGCGGGCTGGCGGGTCGTCCGAAGCGGTCCGCTCCGTGCGTCGTCGCACATCTGCGTCAGTACTCGGTGTAGCCCCGGGTATCGAGGTAGTTGTGGGCGACGGTGATCGTGTGGTCCGCGTGGAGGACCTCGGGGCCGACGCGGACGCGCTGGTCGGCGTGTTCTGCGAGAAGCGAGCGCTCTTCCTCACTGAAGTCGTGGTGGTCCGAGAGGACGAACAGGGGATTCTCGGGCGGGTCGACGTCGACGATCGGATCGCCGTCCTCGTGGAGCGTCAGAAGCGTTCCGTCCTCGTGAGCGTCGTCGGCGACGGCCTCCAGCGTCGCCTCGAATCCCATCCGTCGGATCGAGACGCCGGGCGTGCTCTCGGCGGGCATATGGCCGATCGCGTCCTCGCGCTGTTCGAGCGCCCCTCGGACGAGCGCGGCCGTGCTCCGCTCGTCGGGGTTGAGCCGGCGGAGGTCGCTCCCCTCGAAGCCAACGGTGAACTCGTCGCCGAGGACGAGGTGGACGCGCACGTCCTCGCGGATCGCATGCGAGAGGAAGAACGCGCTGTTGACGCAGCGGCAGAGCACGTCGAGCCGTCCCGCCGCGCCCGCGAGGTCGTCGAGCGAGAAGTCGGGCGTCGTCGGCGCGTCGTGGCCGACGACCAAGAACTGTCGCATAGGTCGTCTCGCCGCTCGAACACCAAGAGTCGGTCGTTTATTCCGCGAGTCCGTAGCCCCGTTGGAAGAGCGCGACGTCGAGCGCGAGGACGACCGCCGTGAGCGTTGCGAGCACCGCGAGCGACGCGTTCGGGTCGACCTCGCTGACGCCGAGGAAGCCGTAGCGCACGCCGTTGACCATGTAGATCATCGGGTTCAAGAGCGAGACCTGCTGGACCGTTTCCGGTAATTCGTTCAGCGAGTAGAACACGCCGCCGAAGAAGACGAGCGGCCGGAGGATGAACTGATTCAGCATCGTCAGGTCGTCGAAGTCGTCGGCCCAGAGCCCGGCGACGACGCCGAGGCTGGCGAACAGCGCGGTGATGACGACGCCGAAGGCGACCAGATACAGCGGGCGGACGACGCCGACGTCCGTGAAGAACGCGCCGATGAGCGCGATGAGCGTGCCGACGATCGCACCGCGGATCGCCGCGGCGAGGACGTACGCGCCGACCATCGTCCGATACGACAGCGGCGAGGTGAGTACCTCCTCGATGTAGCGGTTCCAGCGGCCGTGGAAGATGTTAAACGAGGTGTTCTCGAAGGCGTTCGAGATCGCGCCGAGGACCACTAACCCCGGAAGAATGAATAGGATGTACGGGACGCCGGCGATCTCGTTGATCCGCTCGCCGAGGATCACCCCGAAGACCGAGAAGTACAGGACGTTGGTGATAAACGGCGGCAGGAAGGTGTTCCGCGGGCGACGGAGGAACCGCAGGACCTCCCGTCGGAGCAGCGCGAGAAAGCCGGTCGTATCGACACTCATTGGCTCGCCACCTCCGGGGTCGCTCGGCCTTCGTCGGCGCGCGTCATCTCGACGAAGACCTCTTCGAGCGACGTGCGCTGGATTTCGAGATCGACGATCTCGTGACCGTTCTCGTCGAGGAGGCCGACGACGTCGGGGGCGACGAGTCCGCCCTGCTGGGCGGTGACAACGAGGCGCGCGCCGTCGAGTTCGACCGACTCGATCCGGTCGTCGCGCGCGGCGAAGTCGGGCACCGCGGTCGGCGCATCTCGCAGTTTGATGACGACGTCGTCGGTGCCGCGGTCCATCAGTTCCTCGGGACTGGCGACGTCGAGGACGCGGCCTGAGTCGAGGATCGCGACCTCGTCGCAGAGCCGCTCGGCCTCCTCGATGTAGTGAGTCGTCAAGAGGATCGTCGTCCCCCGCTGGTTCAGGTCGACGATGGTCTCCCAGAGCTCGTGGCGAAGCTGGACGTCGACGCCGGCGGTGGGCTCGTCGAGGATCAGGAGATCGGGCTCGGTGATGAGCGCCCGCGCGAGCATAAACCGGCGCTTCATCCCGCCGGAGAGCCAGTCGAAGCGCGTGTCGCGCTTGTCGTAGATTCCGACCCGCTTCAAGACTTCTTCAGCACGCTCGCTGGCTCGCTCTCGGGGGATCCCGTGGTATCCGGCCTTGTGTTCGAGCACCTCGCGGATCGGAAAGAAGCGGTCGACGTTGAACTCCTGCGGCGCGAGCCCGATGCTGTCGCGGGCCTCCCGATAGTCGTCCTCGACGTCGTGGCCGAACACCCTCGCCGTCCCGCCGCTCTTGCGGACGAGCCCGACGAGGACGTTGATGAACGTCGTCTTCCCCGCGCCGTTCGGGCCGAGGAGGCCGAAGAACGATCCCTTCGGGACCGTGAGGTCGATCCCGTCGAGCGCCTGTACGTCGCCGTAGGACTTCCGCAAGTCGCGGATCTCGATCGCAGGCTCCATTCACACACTGCTCCGGGCTCCGTGGACCTAAGGACCACGAAGTCGGTTGGTGCTTCGTGCCCCATTCGACCACGAAGTCGGTTAGTGCTTCGTGCCCTATTCGACCACGAAGTCCGCCGCCGAGTCGGCGTCCGCGGGTCGGGAGCGCCAGCCACGGGTCGCTGTCTCCGGGTCAGGAGCGATGGCCGGGTCGCCGGAACACCGAAGCGCGTCCCCGTTGATGGGCGAACGTGGACCGGACGAATCGTGAGGGCAGCGTCCCAGACGGCGGTTCCACCAGCGACGGGACCGTCGATCCCGACGCCGCCGTCGACGCCGTGACTCTCGATCGCCTGCCGCCCGACGCGAGGGAGCGATTGGCGCGCCTCCGCCGACTGAGCCGCCTGCTCGACAGCGCCGTCGAGATCCCGGGAACGAGGATCCGGATCGGTCTCGATCCGATTTTAGGCCTCCTGCCGGGTATCGGCGACGCGACGGCCACGGCCGCGTCGGCGTACGTCGTCGCCGAGGCGGCGGCACTCGGCGCACCGCGGGCGACGCTCGCGCGGATGGTGCTCAACCTCCTCGTGGACGCCCTCTTGGGATCGATCCCGCTCGTCGGCGACGCCTTCGACGCGGTCTGGCGCGCGAACGACCGGAACGTTCGGCTGCTCGAACGCCGTTTGGGCGACTCCGACGACGACGGCGAGCGCCGGGACCGACGCGTCGTGGTCGCTTTGGGCCTCGTCGTCTTCCTCGGCACGCTGGCCATAAGCGTACTGGTGCTCGCGACGCTCTGGTGGCTCTTCGGCGTTGCTGGCGTGCTCGGCTAGGCGATCGCTGGCCGGAGAACCACCGGCGGGTGCGACGGCGAAAGGACAAGAACAAAGCGAGTACCTTCACAGATACCCGTATGAGCATTCTCGCCGACGCCCGCGCGCTCGTCGCGCAGGAACCCGTCTGTGACGCCTGTCTCGGCCGGGCCTTCGCGGATCGGAGCTTCGGGCTGACGAACGCCGAGCGGGGCAAGAGCCTGCGGGTCGCCGCCGCGCTCGACGACGACGAACCGTACGAACCGGTCGACACCGCCGACTGCTGGGTGTGTGAAGGCCGCTGTGCGGAGTTCGACGAGTGGGCCGAACGCTGCGCCGAGGCGATCGAGGGCGTCGAGTTCGAAACCTATCAGGTCGGAACGCGACCCCCGCCGTTGATCGAGGAGAACGAGATCCTGCTCCGCGAGGGCGCGGGGCTCCCCGAGGACGCGGGCGAACTGTTCAAATCCGAGTTCAACCGCGAGGTCGGCAAGCGGGTCGGTCGCCTCACCGAGACCGACGTCGACTTCGGTCGTCCGGACGTGCAGTTCACGCTCGATCTGGAGGCCGACACCGTCGACGTCGACGTTCACTCGGCGTTCGTCTACGGCCGCTACCGGAAGCTCGAACGCGACATCCCGCAGACCGAGTGGCCCTGCAACGCCTGCCAGGGTTCGGGCTACATCGGCAAACAACCCTGCGAGAAGTGCGACGGGACGGGCTACCTCTATCAGGACAGCGTCGAGGGACTGACAGCACCGATCGTCCGCGACGTGATGGACGGCACCGACACGAAGTTCCACGGAGCGGGGAGAGAAGACGTCGACGCGCGGATGCTCGGCACCGGCCGACCGTTCGTCATCGAGGTGATGGAACCCCGTCGCCGCCGGGTCGACGTCGAGCGACTGGAGGGCGACATCAACGCCTTCGCGGAGGGCCGCGTCGAGGTCGAAGGACTCCGGCTGGCGGATTACGAGATGGTCGAGCGCGTCAAGAAGCTCGACGCCTCGAAGCGCTATCGGGCCGACGTCCAGTTCGGCTCTCCCGTCACCGCGGACGCGATCGAAGACGCCCTCTCCGAACTCGAAGGCGCAACGATCGAGCAGTACACACCGCATCGCGTCGACCACCGCCGGGCCAGTATCACCCGAACGCGGGAGGTCTACGAGGCGGACGGCGAACTCGACGACGACACGCACGCGACCGTCGAGATCCACGGCGCGGGCGGCCTCTACATCAAGGAACTGATCTCCGGCGACGAGGGGCGGACGAACCCGAGTCTCGCGGGGATCCTCGGCGTCGACGCCGAAGTGACGGCCCTCGACGTGGTCGGGGTTTACGGCGAGGACGAACCCTTCGAGGACGAGGACTTCTTCCTCGACGATGAGGGATCGGCCGGAGTCGGCGACGCGGCAGACGACGGCGACGCGGCAGACGACGGCAATGCGGCAGACGAAAACGACGACGGCACGGACCCGGACGACGCCGAGGAATGACCCCCGAAGACGCCATCGTCGGCAGCGACGAGGCCGGGAAGGGACCGGTTCTCGGGCCGATGGTCGCCGCCGCGGTCCGCGCGCCCCCGGAAGCAATTCCGGAGAACGTCGACGACTCGAAGCGACTCGCTCCCGACACGCGAGAATCGATCGCCGAACGATTGCGAGCGCACGACGACGTTACCGTCGGCGTCGCGGTCGTCTCGACGGACCGGATCGACGATCCGGAGACCGATATGAACTCCCTGACGGTCGACGCGCACGCGGAGGCCGTGGCCGCGGTCGCCCGCGACGGCGACGCGGCCGTCACCGACGCCGGCGACGTCAGCGAGTCGCGGTTCGGGAGACGCGTTCGCGAGGGCGTCGCCTCCGCGTCGAACCCGGACTCGATCGCCGTCGACGTCCACGCAGAACACGGGGCCGACGAGACGTATCCGCTCGTCGCGGCCGCCTCGGTGATCGCGAAGGTCGAACGCGACGCCCGCATCGACGCCTTGGCCGACGAATACGCCGACTACGGGCCACTCGGCAGCGGCTATCCGAGCGACCCGACCACGCGGGAGTTTCTCAGTCGGTACGTCGGCGAGACGGGCGAGTTGCCCGGGTGTGCTCGCGCGTCGTGGTCGACGTGCGCGGACGTGTTGGCGGCCGCCGAGCAGTCCGCGCTCTCCGAATTTTGATCGGGACGCCGCCGATCACCGCATCGCGTCGAGGGAGACGAACGATCCCTCTTCGGCCGAAATCCACGTCGTTTGGAGCGTGGCGGACTCGGCTTCGGCGGGGTAGATCGTACACTCGTCGGCGTCGCCCTGGTACGTCTCGACGCGGGCGACGAGGACCTGTTCGGGGTCGTCCGTCTCGGTGTCGCCGACGCGCGCGTCGCCGGCACCGTCGTCTGCGGGCGGGGAGTCAGTCGGGAGATCAGTGTCGATGGGCATTGTGTGTCTCACGTCCTCCGTTGTCCGACGGAGGTTCGGTGGTAGTCGTCGCCCAGTACAGTTCGGAGTTGTCGCGGGATCGTATTTAACTGGTCGCCTATTCTTGTAGGGTGAGATTCGATTGCGAGAAGGTAGCCCTGCGTCGTCAGTGGCGGGATGGACGCGGACGCCGCCGCGCTCAGCGATCCACGGTCGTCAGCGACCGCAGGATGTCACCGTACGCGGGCCGCGTGATGAGGACGCCGACGAGCACGCCGAGGATCGTGAAGATCGCGAAGCCCTGGAGGTCCCCGAGCGAGAGGATCGCCAGCGGCGACATCGCGAGAATCGTCGTCGCCGCGGCGGCACCGATCACCCAGAACGCCTTGCGGAAGCGCGACTGGAAGACCCGTCTGGAGTCGATCTGGCCCTCGGCCATCACCTCGTCGGCGATGATGATGAGGTCGTCGACGCCAGTCCCGATGACGGCGATGAACCCGGCGATCACCGACAGGTCCAGCGGGTAGCCGATCCCTGCGGCGAAGCCGAGGAGGATCACGACCTCCGAGAGCGCGGTCACGACCATCGGTGCGGCGACGCGGACGTCGCGGTAGCGGAAGAAGACGGTTCCGCTGACGGCGAGCACGGCGATGATTCCGGTGATGAGCGAGTTGGTACGGAAGTCCGACCCTTGACTCGGTGAGATGTAGGAGGTGGTTCCGCCGCTCTCACTGGAGAAGTCGAGTTGCGCCGGCAGCGCACCGGCGCGGAGGTTGATCGAGACTTCCTGCGATTCCGAGATATTCGTCGTCTGAAGCTGGAAGATCGGGTTCCCCGCCCACTCGCCGCTGCGCATACTGTCCGCGAGTCCGGGGCTCATCCCGAAGGCGTTCGTCACTTCGCCGTCGACGACGAGGAGTAGACACGGTTCGGTGCTGTTCGGATTGCGCTCGTAGTCACACCGCGTTCCGCCCGGCTGTGCGAGGCCGGTATCCCGCATCGATTGCTGGAAGTCGGGCGCGACCGATTCGGAGACCGTCACGGGAACGTACGCGCCGCCGCCCTCGCTCTCTTGGGCGGTACCGATGCTCTGGAAGTCCTCCTGCTGGAGGACGACGTCACGGTTGTAGTCGCTGCCGTTCTCCCCCGGGTAGTACGCCTCGATCACGACCGTCCCGCGCTCGCCGACGAGATCACGGACGTCCGATGTGTCTTGGTTCGGCACCTCGACGAGGATGTAATTATCGCCTTGGGCGGTCGTCACCTGCTGGACTGTCCCCCCGGACAGTCCCGCCTCGTTGATCTTGTTCTCGAGGATGCGGACGACTTCCTGCCGCGTCGTTTCGGTGACGCCTTCTCGAGTACTCTCGTAGCCGTATCCGGCCGCATCGAGTGCGGCTTCGAGGTCGTCTGTACTGATTCCCTCTGCGGTCACTTCGACGGTGCTACTCGGACCCTCGGAGCCGGGCTGTGCTGTCGACTGCCCCGCGGTCACGCCGGTCCGGGCGATCACGTCGGTCGGGCCGGCCCCGTCGAGTTCCTCGGCGACGTTCTGTTCGACAGTCCGCCGTTCGTCGCCGTCGAAATCGACGCCTTCAGCGGTCACGCCGACGAGCGGCGCGCGGACTCGTGTTCCGCCCGAGAGTTCGAGGCCGTACTGGAGGTTGGTAACTCCGGCCTCTGCAGTGGTGTTCCCACCGCTCCCGCCCCCGTCGTCGGCCGCGAGGGTCGGAGAGAACAGCGCGAACGCGGAGATGAGGATGAAGACGACGAGCAGGGCGACACGCCAGTTGTCGCGGATGTCGACCATCAGCGGTTCACCCCCTTGAACTTGTACCAGCGAAGGAGGCTCAAATTAAGCAGATACGTGTTCATCAGGTCGGCCGCGAGGCCGAAGACGAGCACCGTCCCGATCGCCGCCAGCAGCTGAATTCCGAACAGCGTCGCCGTGATCGTCATCACGATCATCGCGACGATCGACGTCAGCGTCATCGTCACACCGGTCCGCATCGCCCGGTACGTCGACTCGTAGAAGTCACCCGAGCGTCGGAGGATGTGGTTGTTGAGGAGGATATCCGAGTCCACGGAGTACCCGATGAGCATCAGGAGCGCCGCGACCGTCCCGAGCGAGAGTTCGATGCCGAGGACGTTCATTAGCGCCAACGGGATCACGATGTCCGAAAACGCGGAGATGACGACGGCGATCGACGGCACGAACACGCGGAACATCCCGAAGACGAGCAGGCTCATCCCGAGGAACGCGACCGCGAGCCCGCCGAGTGCGAGCGTCTGCGTATCGCCGCCAAAGTTCGCTGAGACGGTCGAAATCGACCGGACGTCGAGGCCTTCGTCTTCGGCCTGTTGCTCCAACTCGGAGGCCGTCACCGAACTGGTCCCGTCTCCGGATTGGAACGTCACGACGTAGACGTTCTGGGCGGGGACCGACCGGATGGACTCGGGCTCGGCGGAGAAGGTCTCACGGATCTGCTGTTCGGCCTGCGCTTGCGGGCCGTCGATCGCGACCTGTACCTCCGTTCCGCCGGTGAAGTCGATGCCTTGGTTCACCGGCGACCCGGTCATCACGTACCACCCCGAGATGACGAGGAGCGCCACCGCCAAGACGGCGAGCGGAATCGCCGCCAACTGGCGGTTCGTGTACCGGGTGTAGTCGACCTCCGGTACCGTAAACTCGACCATAACTGCCGGTGGAGAGCCCCGCCGAATAAGCCTTCTTATGCTCGGCTACCGATACCGCCGCAGAGCGCCCCCGTCAGCGCGTCACGGCATATACCGCACCGAGAGCACGCCCGGCGACGATCGCACTTCCACGCGGTTAACGCCGAGTCGGGCCGCCCGCGAGAGCAACTGCTCCTCGTCGTCGAGGACGTCGTCGACGGCGGCTTCGGTATCGTCTTCCGGGACGGTAATCACGTGAATTTCGCCCGTTCCGGCGCGTTCTTCGAGCGCGAGTCCGCCGACATCTTGGCCCGCCGCGAGCTCCTTCGAGTGAGCGGTCGGCGGCTCATCGCTTCGCGCGACCGAGAGCGATCGCCGTGTGGTCGTTTCGATGAGCTGATACGAGACGTTCAGCGGCGGGTCGGGCGCGACGACGCCCTCGACGACATCCGCGCGTTCGACTCCCGGATTCGACGAGAGCGTGTGCACTTGGCCGCTCTCGACGTTTTTCAATACCGCGGAGTCGGCTTCGGCTGCCGTCACGAGAAACGTTCCCTCGATCTCTCCCTCGTCTTCAGAACCGCTAGCGACGCCTCGATTCGATTCGTCGAGGTCGGGATCGGCGTCAGTCATTGGCGTCCAGTAGTCGGTCAGCGCACTTGCGGGTTTCGTCCGATCGCCCGGTACTGTTTAGTTAGGAGCGAACCCGGCGAGATCGGTGCGGAGAAGCCTTCGGAAGCCCCCGCGCTCTCGACTCGATGGGCTCGTTGCGGTCCTCGGCGCTCGCAGTGCTCGCGCCTGCGGTCCTAACGTCGCCCGTCTTCGTCGAGAGAGCGGCCCCTTCCATTCCCACCCATTGGCGGATGGGAAGCCGCAATCGCTTAACTAAACACGACCGATCGCCCGGGCCCAGTTCCGAAGACGCGCGGTCGCTCGAAGCAACGAATTATCCGAAAATGCGGTGTGCGAGTGCCACGAGCGCTGCCCCGGCCAGCGGTACGATCCACGAGAGCACGGGGGGGATCGCGTACAAACCTGCGATGACGGGCGCGAAGACGCCGCTCGGCGTCGGGCGCGTCACCGTCTCGCCGTCGAGGGCGAACGTCTCCGGCATCGACGCGACGATCCCCAGATACAGCGAGAGGAGAAAGACGAACCCGGCGGCGGCCAGCGCCGCTTCGTGACGCGCGGTACTCGCCTCGTCGCGTCGCCGTCGGCGGGCGACGATCAGCACGGGAGAGATCGCCGGAATGACGACGAGCAGCCCGATGACGATGTAGAACGCACGCGAGAGCGTGAGCGAACCGCCCGGGATGCCCGCGGTCTGGCCGATGAGGACGATAACGGCGATACCGACGAGCAGGGTGATGAGGCCGATCGCGAGCGCGCTCGCGACGACGTAGACCTTGAACAGTCGCGACTCGCTGGATCGGAGGGCGTAGGGGAACGCGCCGAAGACGCCGTCGTACCCGGATGCCATCGCCCGAGGTTGGACCCGCGGCGTTTTCAACTACGCGGTTGTCGGCCGTCCGGAGCCGCCGCGACCGTCGACAGACCGACCGGTTTTTCGTCGGCGGCGGTCGTTGACGACGTATGTACGTCGACCTCGGCAGTTCGCTCGATTCGACGCCCGGCGTTTCCCGGGAGTCGCTGGAGCGACTGGACGAACAGGTAGCAGCGGCTCACGAACGGATTCAGACCGGTCGCGCTGACCACGAACACGGCTACGAGGCGCTGAACCTCCCCTCGACGGTCGATCTCGACGCGATCCGCGCCGCGGTCGAACCGTTCGCCGACGCCGAGGCTGTCTTGACCGTCGGCATCGGCGGCAGCGCGCTCGGCGCGGCGACGTTCGCCGACGCGCTCGCCGGCCCCGAGGACCCCGACGCGTACTTCCTCGACAACGTCGACCCCGAGCACGTCTCGCGGCTCCTCGACTCGCTGCCGCTCGATCGGACGGTCGTCAACGTGGTCTCCCGATCCGGGACGACGGCGGAAACGCTCGCGAACTTCCTCGTCGTTCGCGAGTCGATGGCCGACGCCGGCGTCGACTGGACCGAGCGGACGTTCGTCACGACCGGCGAATCGGGCAACCTGCGGTCGCTCGCGGAGCAACACGATCTCCCGTCGCTTTCGGTTCCCGACGGCGTGCCCGGCCGCTTCTCTGCGCTCTCGACGGTCGGCCTCGCGGTGGCGGCGATTCAGGGCCGCGACCTCGACGCGATCCGCGCCGGCGCGGCCGACGCGGCGGACGGGCTCTCCGGATCGCTGTTCGAGACGCCGGCGTACGCGTACGGGGCGACGACCTACGCGCTGGCGAACCGCGGTGCGGTGACGAACGCGATGATGCCGTACGCCGAGCGGCTGGAGACGTTCGCCGAGTGGTTTTCCCAACTGTGGGCCGAGAGCCTCGGGAAGGACGGTCTCGGGCAGACGCCGGCGCGGGCGCTCGGCGCGACCGACCAGCACTCCCAACTCCAACTGTACCGCGCCGGCCCCCGTGACAAACTCGTCACGCTGGTCCGTCCGCGGACGTACGCCGACCGGTCGATCCCCGAGACCGACCTCAATGGACTCTCATACCTCGGCGGCTCCTCGCTCGGCGACCTGCTCGACGCGGAGTTCGAGGCGACGGAGGCGAGCCTCGTCGAGTCCGGCGTCCCGGCGATCCGCGTCGAGATCGACGCCGTCGACGAGCGGAGCCTCGGCTCGCTGCTCTACGAGATGGAGGCAGCGTGCGTGCTTTACGGCGAGCTCGCAGCGGTCTCGACGTTCACCCAGCCCGCGGTCGAGTGGGGGAAGAAGGCGGCCCGCGGGCTGCTCGGTGGGGGCGACTTCGAGGAGGCCGAAGCGGTCGACGAGCGGACGAGCCTCGTCGTCGAATAGATGGCATCGCCGTCGAATAGATGGCTGACAGTCGGCACCCTCTGGCGACCACGAAAGCGCACGCAACAGCGTCGTCGTAGTCGTTTTCCCCACGTCGACGTGCCGAACAACCGCAATTCGACGCGGGGCGTCTCTCAGATCACGGGGGTCTTGGTCCCGTGTTTACTGATAAACCCTCGGTGATTGGGAAGCCCCTCGAAGCGTTGATCGCCGCAACTTCTTTATCTAGGTCCCACGTGTGTCAATGCAACACGAGTGCTGAGGGTACTCGTGATGGTGAGCCGTGCTTATGCGACCCGAAGTTGGCAAGGGTTAAATGGCTCCCATCCGAACCGGGCTGTAGTATCCCGTGAGAATTTCTTCCCCAACCGAGACCCACTGCACTCAGACATGGTAGACGTAAGCCAACACGAACTCGTCCCGGAGCACACGCTCATCGATGAAGAAGAGATCGAGTCGATGCTGACGCAGTACGACGTCAAGCGCGCCGAACTTCCGAAGATCAAGCGGAAGGACCCCGCCATGCCCGACGAGGCGGAAGTCGGCGACGTCGTCAAGATCGTCCGCGACTCGCGAACGACAGACAGGGCCGTTTCATACCGACTGGTGATTGAATGAACCGACAGGACCGACGCGCCGTATCGAGAGAGTACTTCTCGGAGGAACGACTCGCCGAGCACCACTTCCGCTCGTTCAACAACTTCCTCGAACGCGGAATGCAGGACGTCGTCACCGAGAAGGAACGCATCGAGACCGACATCGGCGACAAGGAGGGCGAAGAGCCCGTCTACGTCGAACTCGGCGACGTCCGCGTCGAGACCCCGCGGGTCCGCGAGGCCGACGGCTCCGAGGAACTGCTGTTCCCGCAGGAAGCCCGCCTCCGGAACATCACCTACGCCGCGCCGGTGTTTATGGAGATGTCCATCGTCCGCGGCGGCGAAGAAGAAGAGGAGATCGTCGTCGACACGACCGAGACCAAGGTCGGCCGGATGCCCATCATGGTCGGCTCGACGAAGTGTAACATCGCCGGTCTCACCGACGAGGAACTCATCGAGATCGGCGAGGACCCCGTCGACCCCGGCGGCTACTTCATCGTCAACGGCTCCGAGCGCGTGCTGATGACCTCGGAGGACCTCGCGCCGAACAAGATCCTCGCCGAGTACGACTCGAAGTACGGCGACGAGATCCAGGTCGCGAAGACGTTCTCCCAACGGCGCGGCTATCGCGCCCTCGTCCTCTGTGAGCGCAACCGCGAAGGACTGCTCGAAGTCTCGTTCCCCTCGGTTTCGGGCAGCGTGAACTTCGTGACGCTCGTCCGCGCGCTCGGACTCGAATCCGACGAGGAGATCGTTCACCGCGTGAGCGACGACCCCGAGATCGTCAAGTTCATGCTCGAAAACCTGGAGGAAGCGGACGTCCAGACCGAGCAGGCCGCCATCGAGACGCTCGGTGAGCGCGTCGCCGGCGGTCAGGGCAAGAACTACCAGCTGAAGCGGGCCAACTACGTCATCGACCGCTACCTGCTGCCGCATCTCCACGAGGACGGCGTCGAGGACGAAGACGTCCGTATCAACAAGGCGTACTACCTCTGCCGGATGGCCGAGGCGTGTTTCGAACTGGCCCTGAACCGTCGCGAATCCGACGACAAGGACCACTACGCCAACAAGCGCCTGAAAGTCTCGGGCGACCTGATGAAGGACCTCTTCAGAACCGCGCTGAACAAGCTCGCACGGGACGTGAAGTACCAGCTCGAACGGGCGAATATGCGGAACCGCGACCTCACCGTGAGTACCGTGGTCCGCTCCGACGTGCTCACCGAACGACTCGAACACCCGATCGCGACGGGTAACTGGGTCGGCGGCCGCTCCGGCGTGTCGCAGCTCGTCGACCGAACCGACTATATGGGCGTGCTTTCGCACCTGCGTCGACTCCGCAGTCCGCTCTCGCGGAGCCAGCCGCACTTCGAGGCGCGCGACCTGCACGCGACCCAGTGGGGTCGCATCTGCCCCTCGGAAACCCCAGAGGGACCGAACTGTGGACTCGTGAAGAACTTCGCGCAGGCGATGGAGCTCTCACAGAACGTCGAGGACGAACAGTCGCTCAAGCGCGAACTGGCGTCGATGGGCGTGGAAGGAATTCCCGGTATCGAGGGACCGGCAGCCGGCACACCCGCGGACGACTAAAAAATGGCTCAGACACAACGAGAGGCGAAAGTCTACGTCAACGGTAGTTTGGTCGGGACGCATCCCGACCCCGAACAGCTCGCAGACCAGATCCGAGAGGCGCGGCGTCGCGGCGACGTCAGCGAGATGGTGAACGTCTCGGTGAAAGACCGGACCCGCGAGGTCATCGTCAACGCCGACTCCGGCCGCGCGCGACGCCCGCTCATCGTCGTCGAGAACGGCGAACCGCTCCTCGGCGACGAGGAGATCGAAGCGGTCACCGAGGGCGCACTGGAGTTCGAGGACCTCGTCGAACGCGGCTACGTGGAGTTCATCGACGCCGAGGAGGAAGAGGACATCTACGTCGCCGTCGACGAGGACGAGATCAACGACGAGCACACGCATCTGGAGATCGACCCGCAGCTGATCTTCGGGATCGGCGCGGGGATGATTCCGTACCCCGAGCACAACGCGTCGCCCCGGATTACGATGGGCGCGGGGATGATGAAGCAGTCGCTGGGTATTCCGGCGGCGAACTACCGCATCCGCCCCGACACGCGACAGCACCTTCTCCACTACCCACAGCTGTCGATGGTGAAGACCCAGACGACCGAACAGATCGGCTTCGACGAGCGACCGGCCGCGCAGAACTTCGTCGTCGCCGTAATGTCGTATGAAGGATTCAACATCGAGGACGCCCTCGTGATGAACCAGGGATCCGTCGACCGCGCGATGGCCCGCTCGCACTTCTTCCGAACGTACGAGGGAGAGGAGCGGCGCTACCCCGGCGGTCAGGAGGACCGCTTCGAGATGCCGAGTCAGGACGTCCGCGGTGCGCGGGGGGAAGACGCGTATACGCACCTCGACGAGGACGGCCTCGTCAATCCCGAAACGCGAGTCGATGAGAACTCAGTGCTCCTCGGCAAGACCTCGCCGCCGCGGTTCCTCGAAGAGCCCGACGATATGGGCGGGCTCTCGCCGCAGAAGCGCCGCGAAACGTCGGTCACGATGCGCTCGGGCGAATCGGGTGTCGTCGACACCGTCACCCTGATGGAGGGCGAGGACGGCTCCAAACTGGCGAAGGTGTCGGTCCGCGACCAGCGGATCCCCGAACTCGGCGACAAGTTCGCATCGCGACACGGCCAGAAGGGCGTCGTCGGCCACTTGGCCCCCCAAGAAGACATGCCGTTCACCGAGGAGGGACTCGTCCCCGACCTCGTGTTGAACCCGCACGCGCTGCCGTCGCGGATGACGGTCGGCCACGTGCTGGAGATGCTCGGCGGAAAGGTCGGCTCGCTGGAAGGGCGTCGCGTCGACGGGACCGCCTTCCAGGGCGAGTCCGAGGACGAACTTCGCGGCGCGCTCGAAGATCACGGGTTCAAGTCCTCCGGCAAGGAGGTAATGTACTCCGGCGTCACCGGCGAGAAGATCGATGCCGAGATCTTCGTCGGGACGATTTTCTACCACAAGCTCTACCACATGGTGAGCAACAAGCTGCACGCCCGTTCGCGCGGGCCAGTGCAGGTGCTCACCCGCCAGCCCACCGAGGGGCGCGCCCGCGAGGGTGGTCTCCGGCTGGGCGAGATGGAGCGTGACACCGTCATCGGCCACGGGGCCGCGATGGTGTTGCAAGAACGCCTGCTCGACTCCTCCGACAAGGAGACGGTGTACATCTCCGCGGAAACCGGGATGGTCGCCGTCGAGGACCGCGGCCAGCGCCGTATCTACGACCCCGTCACCGGCGACGAGGACGACATCCACGAGATCGAGATCAGCTACGCGTTCAAGCTCCTGCTCGACGAGATGATCGCGCTCGGCATCCGACCACGCCTGGACCTTCAGGACGCAGTCTGACCACCCACCCAACTCACACAATGTCAATGCAGACACCCAAAGAGATCGGTGCCATCCAGTTCGGGCTGATGGACCCGGAGACGTACCGAGACATGTCCGCGACGAAGATCATCACCGCGGACACGTACGACGACGACGGTTACCCAATCGATATGGGGCTGATGGACCCCCGCCTTGGGGTCATCGACCCCGGACTCGAATGTCGGACCTGCGGGTCGCATTCGGGCTCGTGTAACGGGCACTTCGGCCACATCGAACTGGCTGCGCCCGTCATCCACGTCGGCTTCACGAAGCTCATTCGACGACTGCTTCGCTCGACGTGTCGCGAGTGCGGTCGCCTCTCGCTGACCCAAGAGGAGCAAGACGAGTTCCGCGACGGCCTCCAGCGCAACGAGGAACTCGGCGAGGACTGGACCGACGTGCTCAAAGCCGCCGTTCGGCAGGCGCGGAAAGCGAGCCGCTGTCCGCACTGCGGCGCGCCCCAGCACGATATCAAACACGAGAAGCCGACCACCTACTACGAGGTCCAAGACGTCCTCGCGGGCGACTACTCCGAGCGCATCGCCTCGGCGATGCAACCGGACCCCGACGACGAGGACGACAACGGCATCGCACCGAGTGAGCTCGCCGAAGATTCGGGACTCGACCTCAGCCGCGTGAACGAGATCCTCTCGGGCGAGTTCCGCCCGGTCGGCGAGGACCGAAAGAAGCTGGAGAAGGCGCTCGACGTCGACCTCACCGAGGAGGACATGAACAAGCTCATGCCCTCGGACATCCGCGACTGGTTCGAGGACATCCCGGACGAGGACATCGAAACGTTGGGAATCGACCCCAGCCGCTCGCGACCCGAGTGGATGATCCTCACTGTCCTGCCGGTCCCGCCGGTCACCGCGCGACCGTCCATCACGCTGGACAACGGCCAGCGCTCCGAGGACGACCTGACGCACAAGCTCGTCGACATCATCCGCATCAACCAGCGGTTTATGGAGAACCGCGAGGCGGGTGCGCCGCAACTGATCATCGAGGACCTCTGGGAACTGCTGCAGTACCACGTCACCACCTTCGTCGACAACGAGATCTCCGGGACGCCGCCCGCACGACACCGCTCCGGCCGTCCGCTGAAGACGCTCAGCCAGCGGCTGAAGGGCAAGGAAGGTCGCTTCCGCGGCTCGCTGTCCGGGAAGCGCGTGAACTTCTCTGCCCGGACCGTCATCTCGCCGGATCCGACACTCTCGCTCAACGAGGTCGGCGTCCCCGAGCGCGTCGCCCGCGAGATGACCCAGACGATGAACGTCTCCGAGCGCAATCTCGGGCGCGCCCAGCAGTACGTCCGGAACGGCCCCGAGGGCCACCCGGGCGCGAACTACGTCAAGCGCCCCGACGGTCGCCGACTGAAGGTGACCGAGAAGAACTGCGAGGAACTCGCCGAGAAGATCGACGTCGGCTGGGAGGTCAACCGACACCTGATCGACGGCGACATCGTGATCTTCAACCGACAGCCGTCGCTGCACCGGATGTCGATTATGGCCCACGAGGTCGTCGTGATGCCGTACAAGACGTTCCGACTCAACACCGTTGTCTGCCCGCCGTACAACGCCGACTTCGACGGCGACGAGATGAATATGCACGCGCTGCAGACCGAGGAGTCGCGGGCGGAGGCCCGCGTCCTGATGCGCGTCCAAGAGCAGCTCCTGAGCCCGCGCTTCGGTGAGAACATCATCGGCGCGATTCAGGACCACATCTCGGGTACCTACCTGCTGACCAACGGCAACCCCGAGTTCACCGAGACGCAGGCGCTGGACCTTCTCCGGGCGACGAGCATCGACACGCTCCCCGAGCCCGCGGGCGAGTCCGACGACGGCGAGCCCTACTGGACCGGCAAACAGCTCTTCAGCGAACTGCTCCCCGACGATCTGAATCTCGACTTCACGTCCTCGGCGGGCGACAACGTCGTCATCGAAAACGGCCAGCTCATTTCCGGCACCATCGACGAGGACGCCGTCGGCGCGTTCGGTGGCGAAGTCGTCGACACCCTCGCGAAGGTCCACTCGAAGACGCGAGCCCGCGTCTTCGTCAACGAGGTCGCGTCGCTAGCGATGCGCGCGATTATGCACTTCGGGTTCTCGATCGGGATCGACGACGAGTCGATCCCCGGCGAGGCCAACGAGCAGGTCGACGAGGCCATCGCGAGCGCCTACGACCGCGTGCAGGAACTCATCGAGATCTACGAGGCCGGCGAGCTGGAGTCGCTGCCGGGCCGTACGGTCGACGAGACGCTCGAAATGAAGATTATGCAGCAGCTCGGCAAGGCCCGCGACTCCGCGGGCGAGATCGCCGAGGACCACTTCGCCGACGACAACCCGGCGGTCGTGATGGCCCGCTCCGGCGCGCGTGGGTCGATGCTGAACCTCACGCAGATGGCCGGCTGTGTCGGCCAACAGGCAGTCCGCGGTGAGCGGATCAACCGCGGCTACGAGGGGCGCACTCTCAGCCACTACCAGCCCGACGACCTCTCGGCGGAGGCACACGGTTTCGTCGAGAACAGTTACCGTGGCGGCCTCACTCCGCGGGAGTTCTTCTTCCACGCGATGGGTGGCCGCGAGGGCCTCGTCGACACGGCAGTCCGGACGTCGAAGTCCGGGTACCTGCAGCGTCGCCTGATCAACGCCCTCTCCGAGTTGGAAGCGCAGTACGACGGCACCGTCCGCGACACGTCGGGGACGGTCGTCCAGTTCGAGTTCGGCGAGGACGGCACCTCGCCCGTGAAGGTCTCCTCCTCGGAGGACAACCCGATCGACGTCGAGAACGTCGCCGACCGGATCCTCGACGCCGAGTTCACCTCCGAAAAGGAGAAAGAGGAGTTCCTCGGCCGCAAGGAGCTGCCGACCAACATCTCCGAGTACGCCGGTCCGGGACTTGACAAGGCGCGGAACTTGGGGGTGGAGTCAGATGACTGAGGAGTACGAGCACGTCGACGACGACATCGAGGCGATCGTGCAGGACTACAACCTTCCCGAGAGCCTCCGCTACCGCATCTACGAGACGATCGAAGACCGCGGCGGCGTCGACCTCGAACAGGCCGACGAGATCGCGCAGGCGATCTCCTCGCGCTACGAGGACTCCCGCGTCGAGGCGCACGACCCCGTCGGCACGGTGTCGGCGCAGTCGATCGGTGAGCCCGGAACGCAGATGACGATGAACACGTTCCACTACGCGGGCGTCGCCGAGATCGACGTCACGCAGGGGCTGCCCCGACTCATCGAGCTGGTCGACGCGCGGAAGACGCCCGACACGCCGATGATGACGATCCACCTCGAAGACGAGTACGCGACCGAGCGCGAGCGCGCGCACGAGGTCGTCTGGCAGATGGAGGCGACGAAGATCCTCGCGCTCGGCGACATCTCGACGAACGTCGCGGATATGATCGTTCAGATCGACCTCAACGAGGATACGCTCGCCGAGCGGTGGCCGACCGTCGACAGCGTCGACACCGTCGCCCAAGAGATCGCCGAGACGATCGAGGACGCCCTCGGCGTCAGCACCCGGCGCTCGGAGACGCTCATCGAGTTCGGCCCCGACGAGCCCAGCTACCGGCGACTGCTCCAGCTCGTCGAAGAGCTTCGGGACATCGTGTTCAAAGGCTTGGAGGACATCTCCCGCGTCGTCATCCGCAAGGAAGAAAACGAGAAGACCGAGGGCGAGGAGTTCGTCCTCTACACCGAAGGGTCATCCTTCGGCGACGTGCTCTCGATCGAGGGCGTCGACGCCACGCGCTCGACGAGTAACAACATCCACGAGGTCTACCGGAACCTCGGCGTCGAGGCCGCCCGCGAGACCATCATCAACGAGACGATGGAGACGCTGAAAGAGCAGGGTCTCGATGACGTGAACATCCGCCACCTGATGCTCGTCGCCGACATTATGACGAACCGCGGCGAGATCGAGTCGATCGGTCGCCACGGCATCTCCGGATCGAAGGACTCCGTGCTCGCCCGCGCCGCGTTCGAGGTGACGGTCAACCACCTGCTCGACGCCGCGGTCCACGGCGAAGAGGACGACCTCGACGGCGTCATCGAGAACGTCATCGTCGGCAAGCCGGTCTCGATCGGGACCGGTGACGTCGACCTCCGGATGGGGTCGATCGAGGCCGACGTCGGGGCGGTCGAACCCTCGGACGACTGAGCGATGCGGGTCACCCTGTCGGACGAGGCGCGTCGGTTCATCGCTCGCTTCGAGGACGAGACGGGGGCGACCGCCCGCGACTGTCTCGTCTTCGACGAGCGGATCGTCATCCTCGTCGCGGCGGGAGAGATGGGCTCGGCGATCGGCCCCGGCGGGAAGCACGTCCGCGCGGTCGAGGAGTCGATCGGGCGCGACGTCGAACTCGTCGAGGACGCCGACACGCCCGCGGCGTTCGTCGAGAGCGCGCTCGCCCCGGCGGCGGTTCGACACGTCACGCTCTCCGAACAGGGCGGCGAGCGCATCGCCTACGCCGAGGTCCCCGACGCCGACCGCGGGGTCGCGATCGGAGCCGAGGGGAAGAACATCGAAACCGCGCGAACGCTCGCGAAGCGGCACCACGAGATCGACGACATTCAGTTGACGTAGTCGCGCTCGCGGTGCCGACCCGTTCGCGGGCCTACACTTTTTATCCCCGTCCGCGTCTGTCCGGTCGTGCTGTCCGATCTAGCGCCGGTCCTGCTCGGGGGACCCACGCAACTCGTTCCGCCCGGGATCCTCGACGGCGTAACCGGCGATCCGTATAACGATCTCGTCCGCGCCGTGCTCGGATTCACGATCGCCGCTGGCGTTACTTACGTGCTGGGGCGGCTCCTCGTCGTCTCACTCGTGGTGCGCGTCGTGGCCGCGCGGAACCGCAACAATCCGACGATCAAGACGGCGGCCCGCACCTACACCCACGCATTCGTCGTCCTGCTCGCGGCGGTCATCGGGATCGCGGGCGCTGGGCTGTGGTCACTCCTGACGAACCTCTCGCTCGTCGTCGCCGCGCTGACGCTCGTCGTCGGCGCGGCGAGTCAGGACGTCGTCGGGTCGCTCACGAGCGGGCTGTTCCTCGTCGCCGATCCCGACTTCAACGTCGGCGACTGGATCGCTTGGCCCGGAGGCGAGGGCGTCGTCGAAGCCATCGACTTCCGGGTGACGCGCGTGCGCACGCCCAACAACGAGACGATCGCGGTCCCGAACACCGAACTGACCGCGAACGCGCTCACGCGCCCCTACGGACGCGAACACTTCCGGCTCGTCGAATCGTTCGAGATCAGCTACGACGACGATGCCGAACTGGCGTTGCGGGAACTCGTCGACGTGGCACGCAACGACGATCGCGTGCTCGACGATCCGACGCCGAGTGCGACCCTCGCTGAGTTGGGACCGGGGTCGGTTCGGGTGCGCGCGGAGTTCTGGATCGAGGAACCGATGAATCTGGACATTGTGACGCTCAGATCGGACATTCGGCGACAGGTGAAGATCAGATTCGACGAGACCGGGCTGACGCTCGGCCCGCCCTCGGCCCGCGAACTCAGCGGCTCGGTGTCCGTCGACGTCGAAGAGCCGACTGCGAGCGAGGAGAGCGATGAGCGCGACGACGTCGAAGAGCGGACTGCGAGCGACGAGGGCGACGAGCACTGATTGCGGGTGTCGAAACGACCGACTCACAGCGCCGTTCGGGGGCTCTCCTTCGTCGAGCGTCCGTATCCCGAACCCAAACGACGGCCTCAGATTCCTCCTTAGGGGGCGCTACTCCGACCTGCGCCCGTTTCGTCGGATCGGAAAAGGGAGGCTTAAGTAGCTCCGTAGGGAATTTCGGGTCACTATGGCGAACGGCAAATACGCCGCGCGGAAACTCAAGCAGGACCGGCAGAAGCGACGCTGGTCCGACTCGGAGTACGCGCGACGCGAGCGCGGTCTCGGTGCAAAGTCCGACCCGCTCGAGGGTGCCCCGCAGGGTCGCGGGATCGTCCTCGAGAAGGTCGGAATCGAAGCAAAGCAGCCCAACTCGGCCATCCGAAAGTGCGTCCGAGTGCAGCTCATCAAGAACGGCAAGCAGGTCACCGCGTTCTGTCCCGGTGACGGTGCAATCTCGTTCATCGACGAGCACGACGAGGTCACCATCTCCGGTATCGGTGGGGCAAAGGGTCGTGCGATGGGCGACCTCTCCGGCGTGAACTACAAAGTCGAGAAGGTCAACGGCGTCTCGATGATCGAACTGGTCCGCGGTAACGCAGAGAAACCGGTGCGCTAAGATGTCTGAAAGCGAAGCCCCCGAACCCGACGCCCCCGCAGACAGCGAAGAGGCCGAGACGAACGCCCTGCTGTTCGGTGTCTGGGAAGTTACCGAGATCGAGTACTCGGACCCCTCGACGGAACGCTACATCAACGTCACGCCCATCGCGCACACGATGGGCCGCCACGCGTCCAAGCAGTTCCAGAAGTCCGAGATCAGCATCGTCGAGCGCCTCGTCAACCGGCTGATGCAGACCGAGGAGAACACGGGCCACAAGCAGAAGACGATGAAGATCGTCAAGGAGGCCTTCGAGATCGTCAACGATCGCACCGAGGAGAACCCGGTGCAGGTGCTCGTCCGCGCGGTCGAGAACGCCGCCCCGCGCGAGGAGACCGTCCGCCTGAAGTACGGCGGCATCTCCGTCCCGCAGGCCGTCGACGTCGCGCCGCAGCGCCGCGTCGACCAGGCGCTGAAGTTCATCGCCGATGGAACCCAGCGCGGAGCCTACAAGAAGCCCCAGAGCGCCGCTGAGGCGCTCTCGCAGGTACTCATCGGCGCGGCCGACTACGACGTCCAGTCGTACGCCATCGGCCAGAAAGAAGAGTCCGAGCGCGTCGCCGAAGCGGCCCGATAGACCGTTCGCACGTCTCTCGTCTCGCGGTTTTTCTCGGTTTCTTGGTTCTCGCTGCCGACGACGCGAGCGACTGCTCCGTCAGGAGTGGGCCGCGTCGGCGCGGCCTCGACCGGCGTGAGTGCCCCGCTCAGTCGGCGGCGACGTCACTGCCGGCCTCGCCGACAACGTACGCGCGAGTGGCGTCGACGAGTTCCTTCCGGTAGTCGCTCGTGGAGGGGTTGTCACCGAGCGACCGGAAGCGCCGCTTGAACGAGTCGAGATCGACGCCGGGGGCGTCGTCCGCGGCGGCGTGCGCGAGATCGTAGATGCGGTGATCGCGATCGACGACGTCGTGTCGCTCGACGAGTCCGAGCGCGAAGGCGGCGTTGACGGCCGTGATCTCCGGGTCGGAGCCGGCGGTGACGCGTCGGGAGTCCGGCCACGGCTCGGGCTCCGAGCGGGTCGCGACCGCCCGCGCGAGTTCGGATTCGAGGAAGGCGATCAGTTTCGCCGGCGGCATCACCGAGAGGGTGATGTCGTCGGCGTAGATGTCCTTCATATGGTTCGCGATCTGATAGCAGTGCGCGACTTTCCGCCGTTCGACCGACTCACCGGACAGCGCGAGAAAGAGCGCCTCCTCGGTCTTGAGGTGGTGGGAGACGTGCCCTTCTTCGTTGCGCGCCATGTGCGCGAGCTCGTGGACGATTAGCTCGCGGGCCATCGCGCTCGTCGCCGCCTGCCGTGAGATGTTCAGGACGTGATAGTCCTCGTAGTGGGCCGCCCACGTCCGTTCGTCGGGATCCGTCCGCACGTCGACGTACACCGGCAGTTCGAGGTCGTACTCGGTCTCGAAGAGGTCGGCCGCGCCGAGAAACGGACCGGCCGGGACGTCGCCGCGTACTCGCAAGTCCATGCGTACAGTTCGCACGGGATCACCGGACAAGACTCTTGCCCCCGGCGACGCGTCGCGTCGGGGGCAGCAGGGGAGCACTGCGATCATTCGACCGCCCGCGGCGTGTACAAATTCGCAAATACGATTTTTATTCTCGCAGTCGACAACGGCCCGTCAGACGTGTTTGCTCGCCTTCGCCCCACGACACGTGCCACCTAGCCGTGGTAAACTGAAGCATACCTGCGCAGCGGCGGCCGTAGCGGGCGATTTCGCCACCGACAAAACACTACCCTTTTGACCCTCCTGCCGGTACTGGCTCGTATAATGGGCCGACGAAAGAAGATCGTACAAGAGTGTGAGCAACTGATGGACAAACCGGAGCAGATCCGGAACATCGCCATCGCGGCTCACGTAGACCACGGTAAGACGACGCTGACAGACAACCTCCTCGCGGGGGCGGGAATGATCGCCGACGAGGGCGAGGCGACCCGTCTGATGATGGACACCGAAGAGGACGAGCAAGAGCGAGGGATCACCATCGACGCGGCGAACGTTTCGATGACCCACGAGTACGAGGACAAAAACCACCTCATCAACCTCATCGACACGCCCGGCCACGTCGACTTCGGTGGCGACGTGACGCGTGCGATGCGTGCGGTCGACGGCGCACTGGTCGTCGTCGACGCCGTCGAGGGCGCGATGCCGCAGACCGAGACGGTCGTTCGGCAGGCGCTCCGCGAGGGCGTCAAGCCCGCGCTGTTCATCAACAAGGTCGACCGCCTCATCTCGGAGCTCCAAGAGGGCCCCGAGGAGATGCAGGAGCGACTGATGGACGTCATCGGCGACGTCAACGAGCTCATCCGCGGGATGACCGAAGAACGAGACGACATCGACGACTGGACGGTCTCCGTCGAAGGCGGCACCGTCGCGTTCGGATCCGCCCTGTACAAGTGGGGCGTCTCCGCGCCGTCGATGGTCCGCACGGGCATCGGCTTCCCCGAGATCATCGAGATGGAGCGCAACGATCAGCGCCTCGAACTCCACGAGCAGACGCCGCTGTCGGACGTCGTGCTCGATATGGTCGCCGAGCACTTCCCGAACCCGCTCAACGCCCAGCCCCGTCGTATCCCGCGCGTCTGGCGCGGTGACGACCAGTCCGAGCTCGCGCGACAGATGCGCGAGGTCGACGACGAAGGCGAAGTCGTCTTCATGGTGACGGACATCTCGATGGACCCCCACGCCGGCGAGATTGCCACCGGGCGACTGTTCAGCGGGACCATCAAGCAGGGGCAGGAACTCTACGTCTCCGGCACGGCCGGCAAGAACCGCGTCCAGTCGGTCGGGATCTTCATGGGCGGCGAGCGCGAGGAGCTAGACCGCGGCGTCCCCGCCGGGAACATCGCGGCCGTCACTGGTCTGCGTGACGCCATCGCCGGCTCGACCGTCTCCTCCGCGGAGATGACGCCGTTCGAGTCGATCGAGCACATCTCCGAGCCGGTCATCACGAAGTCCGTCGAGGCGCAGAACATGGACGACCTGCCGAAGCTCATCGAGACGCTCCAGCAGGTCGCAAAAGAGGATCCGACGATTCGCGTGGAGATCAACGAGGACACCGGCGAGCACCTGATCAGCGGACAGGGCGAGCTGCACCTCGAAGTCATCACCCAGCGCATCCAGAAGAACCAGGGGATTCCGGTCCAGACCGGTGAGCCGATCGTCGTCTACCGCGAGGCACCGCAGCAGGCCTCCCGCGAGGTCGAGGGCGTCTCCCCGAACCGCCACAACAAGTTCTACATCACCGTCGAACCCCTCTCGGAGGATATCGTCGACGCGATCAAGCTCGGCGAGGTCTCGATGGATATGCCCGAACTGGAGCGCCGCGAGGCGCTGCAGGAGGCCGGGATGGACAAAGACACCTCCCAAGAGGTCGAGCACATCCACGGCACCAACATCCTCATCGACGACACGAAGGGTATCCAGCACCTCAACGAGACGATGGAACTCGTCATCGAGGGCCTCGACGAGGCGCTCGACGACGGTCCGCTGGCCAACGAGCCCGTGCAGGGCGCGCTGCTCCGTCTGCACGACGCGAAGCTCCACGAGGACACCATCCACCGCGGTCCGGCGCAGGTCATTCCTGCAGTTCGGGACGCCGTCCACCGCGCGCTCATCGACGCCGACATCAAGCTGCTCGAACCCATCCAGAACGTCCGCATCGACGTTCCGTCCGAACATATGGGGTCGGCCTCCGGCGAGATCCAAGGGCGTCGCGGTCGCGTCGACGATATGTTCCAAGAGGGCGACCTGATGGTCATCGAGGGCATCGCGCCCGTCGAAGAGATGATCGGGTTCTCCTCGGACATCCGCTCGGCGACCGAGGGTCGCGCGTCGTGGAACACCGAGAACGCGGGCTTCCGCGTGCTCGTCGACAATCTCCAGCGCGAGAAGATTATGGAGATCCGCGAGCGCAAGGGACTGAAGCTCGAACTCCCGAGCTCCGTCGACCAGTTCTAACTCGGTCGAGGAGCGTCTCCGACTCCGCTGCGACGATCGTCGGCCCACTGTTTTTGCGGTTCGACTCTTCCGTTCGACGCCTCGATGAGCGCCCGTGCCATCGACGATGCGTCACGTTCCGCCATCGACGCGTCACTCTCTGCCCCCAGCAACGACGCGTCACTTTTGCTTCCAGCGACGATGCGTCACTTTTGCCTCCAGCGATGATGCGTCACTTTCTGCCACCGACGACCCCCGCGTCTTTCGCCTTCGGCAACTCGTGCCATCGACGAAGGCTTATATCGGTCCGGGAGTTGACCTTGGAGTATGTGTACGAAATCGAGCTCACGGTCTCGGTCCCGGTCGTCGGATCCGGACCGTCGGGTCGCCGCGCGGGACGCGTCGGTACGTGAGGAACCACGCTGCGCAGGAGTGAACTATCTGTGACGCCCACACTCGGATCCGACGCTGAGACTGAGCACGGGGACGACGCGGAGCAGTCGTCGCGACCTCGCGGCGATATCGACGACGCCGAGCGCGAGCCACAGCCGCACACGATCCGGCTCGAACTCGCGGACGAACCGGGGCAGCTTCTGGCCGCCTTGGAACCGATCTCGGAGAACGGCGGCAATCTCCTGTCGATCTTCCACGAGCGCGGCAACGTCACCCCGCGAGGCCGCATCCCCGTCGAGGTCGACGTCGAGGCCACGCCGGACCGGTTCGAATCGATCGTCGCGGCGCTCCGCGAGGGCGGCGTCAACGTCGTGCAGGCGGGCGCGGAACACTACGCCGAAGAGGTCGTCGTGCTCCTCGTCGGCCACCTCGTCGACACCGACCTCTCCGATACGCTCCGCCGGATCGAAGAGAACCCCGCTACTTCGGTTGCGGACTTCTCGTTGAACGCGCCCGAGGGGCGAAAAGACACCTCCAGCGCCCGGCTGCGCATCGCGACCCGTTCGGGCGAGACGACCGCGGCGTTGGCGTTGGTCCGCGAGATCGCCGCCGAAAAGGAGCTACACGTCGTCGAACCGCTCGCGGGGGGTGCGCTATGACCGCCGGAGAGCGACTCGCCGTCCTCGGTGCGGGCGCGGTCGGCAGTTCCGTCGTCGAACTCGCCGCGGAGTACGGTCACGAGGTCGTCGCGTTCGCGGACTCCTCCTCGGCGGTCGTCGACGCCGATGGGATCGACGCCGCGGCGACGCTGGAACGAAAGCGCGCGGAGGGGACCGTCGGCGACGACGATCCCGACGCGGCGCTCGCGGCCGACTACGACGTGCTCGTCGAGGCGACGCCGACGACGCTCGGGGACGCCGAGCCCGGATTCTCGCACCTCGAAACGGCGCTCGAACGCGACCGCCACGTCGTCCTCGCGAACAAGGGACCGGTCGCCGAGCGCTACGGCGACGTCCGCGCGCTGGAGCGCGAGAGCGCTGGCGAGGTCCGTTTCGAGGCCACCGTCGGCGGCGCGATCCCGATCATCTCGACGGTCGAGGACCTCTCTCCCTCGCACGTCACCGCCGCGCGCGGCGTCCTCAACGGCACGGCGAACTTCATCCTCTCGCGGATGGCCGCCGAGGGCATCGACTACGAACACGTGCTCGCGGAGGCGCAGGACCTCGGCGTCGCCGAGGCCGACCCGACGTTCGACGTCGAGGGGACAGACGCCGCGCTGAAGTGCGTGATCCTCGCGAACGTGCTCTCGGCGGGCGAACGGGAGTTCACGCTCTCGGACGCCGACGTCGAGGGAATCACGAACGTTCCCGGAAGCGCGCTCGAACTCGCCGCGGAGGACGGGCGGACGATCCGACTCGTCGGCGAGGCGACCCGCGACGGCATTCGGGTCGGGCCGCGACTCGTTCCGCAGAACGCCGCGCTCGCGGTGACCGGCACGCGCAACATCGCGCAGTTGGAGACGACGAACGCGGGACAACTGAACCTCAGCGGTCGCGGCGCGGGCGGTCCTGAGACGGCCTCGGCGGTTCTCGGCGACGTGGGACGGCTCGATTAGCGGCGGGGCGACGGTGTTTTTTGCCGTGGATTGCGTCGATATGTGCCCTAATTACTGCCGGGCAGACCGTGGTAGTTGCTCCCACAAACCGCGATACGACGGCGTTTCGGCCGTCTACGTATCGAAATGGTTTTAGGGCTTTCTGGCCAAAGAAGCCGGTACAGAGCGCCTTAGCGCGTGACCCACACTATGAGTGACAAACCGCACCAGAACTTGGCCATTATCGGCCACGTCGACCACGGAAAGAGTACGCTGGTCGGGCGACTCCTGTTCGAGACAGGGTCCGTCCCCGAGCACGTAATTGAACAGCACCGAGAGGAAGCCGAAGAGAAGGGCAAGGGTGGATTCGAGTTCGCCTACGTGATGGACAACCTCGCCGAAGAGCGCGAGCGTGGTGTCACCATCGACATCGCCCACCAAGAGTTCGACACCGACGAGTTCTACTTCACCATCGTCGACTGTCCGGGCCACCGTGACTTCGTCAAGAACATGATCACGGGTGCCTCGCAGGCTGACAACGCGGTCCTCGTCGTCGCCGCCGACGACGGTGTCGCGCCCCAGACCCGCGAGCACGTGTTCCTCGCCCGCACGCTCGGTATCAACGAGCTCATCATCGGCGTGAACAAGATGGACCTCGTCGACTACAGCGAGGACACCTACAACGACGTCAAGGAAGAAGTGAACCAGCTCCTCAAGCAGGTTCAGTTCAACTCCGACGACGCGCTGTACATCCCGATTTCGGCCTTCGAGGGAGACAACATCTCCGAAGAGTCCGAGAACACGTCGTGGTACGACGGTCCGACTCTGCTGGAAGCGCTCAACGGTCTGCCGGAGCCGCAGCCGCCGACGGACGCGCCGCTGCGCCTGCCGATCCAGGACGTCTACACGATTTCCGGTATCGGGACGGTCCCGGTCGGACGTGTCGAAACCGGTACCATCAGCCCCGGCGACAACGTCTCCTTCCAGCCGTCGGACGTCGGCGGCGAGGTCAAGACCGTCGAGATGCACCACGAGGAGGTGCCGCAGGCCGGCCCCGGTGACAACGTCGGGTTCAACGTCCGCGGCATCGGCAAGGACGACATCCGCCGCGGTGACGTCTGTGGCCCCGCCGACGACCCGCCGTCGGTCGCCGAGACGTTCAAGGCCCAGATCGTCGTGATGCAGCACCCGTCGGTCATCACCGCCGGATACACGCCGGTCTTCCACGCCCACACGGCGCAGGTCGCCTGTACGATCGAATCGATCGATCAGAAGCTCGACCCCGCATCGGGTGAGGTCGCCGAGGAGAACCCCGACTTCATCCAGTCCGGCGACGCCGCGGTCGTCACCGTGCGACCGCAAAAGCCGCTCAGCATCGAGCCGTCGGGCGAAATTCCGGAACTCGGTTCCTTCGCAGTCCGCGACATGGGTCAGACCATCGCGGCCGGGAAGGTCCTCGAGGTCAACGAGCGATAGATGCAGCAGGCACGCGTCCGTCTCGCCGGCACGAGCCCGGACGACCTCGACAACATCTGCGACGATGTTCGCGAGATCGCGAACAAAACGGGGGTCAACCTCAGCGGGCCGATCCCGCTGCCGACGAAGACGCTCGAAGTGCCCGCACGGAAGTCCCCCGACGGTGAGGGGACGGCCACTTGGGAGCACTGGGAGATGCGCGTCCACAAGCGTCTCATCGACATCGACGCCGACGAACGCGCGCTCCGGCAGCTGATGCGGATTCAGGTGCCGAACGACGTCAGCATCGAGATCGTCCTCGAAGATTAAGCGGTCGACTCCGACCGCCTGACGCCCCTTTCGCCCCGTTGTCGCACTCTCGCGACTCACTGGGTGTGGCGCTAAGGCGTCGACGTCACTTCCTGACGTCGCTCCGCTGTGGTGTGATTATCTCTCACTCGGCGCGACGAAACAGAAGGTACAAATGACGTGCCGCCTTCGAACGCAATGCGGGCTCGTAGATCAGTGGCAGATCGCTTCCTTCGCAAGGAAGAGGCCCTGGGTTCAAATCCCAGCGAGTCCACTACATTCTCTCGGCGCTACCGACGAGCGGAGCGAGTCGCGTACGCCGAGTGTAGGTGTGTACTGTCTGAAGCGGGGATTTGAGCAGCGAGCAACGCGAAGCGTTGCGAGTGAGTTCAAATCCCAGCGAGTCCATTCACTTCTGGCCTTCTCGCGAAGGCTTGGATATCTCGCCTGTGAGCGCCTCGTTCGGTATTATTCACTGAGCGGCCGGTGTAACAAATCAACGAAGTATGTGAAGTTCACCACCTTCGGGCGCGATCCCCGCGCCGTACCCGAAGGAATCGGCGAATCAGGAGGTGATCGCAGTGAGTCTTGAAGCTCGCGACGACAGAACAAAGATATGACCACTTTGAAACTGTGTGATTCCTATCTTTGTGGCTTTCGGGTGGTACTGTTTAGTTACGGTTGAAACCGCCGAGAATGATGCTGAGAAGACTCCGGAAGCCCCCGCGCTCTCGACTCGATGGGCTCGCTGTGGTCCTCGGCACTCGCGACGCTCGCGCCTGCGGTCCTAGCTTCGCCCGTCTTCGTCGAGAGCGCGGCCCCTTCCAGCCCCACCCGCCAGCGGTTTTCCGGCTGCAATCGCTTAACTAAACACGGCCTTTCGGGTTGGTTATCCAAATTGCTGATTAAGCACTGACTCTGCAAGGAGAATGCTCTATGCCATCGAAAGCGATCTCTAAGATAGTTGCGTTCTGGATGAACTACCAGTACACCCATTTGTTTTGGGAGTTGTTTTTGAACCTCTAATCGAATCTATCCATTATGGAGCAAGGCAATTCATTATGAGATCGAATTGTAACTGGGATGAGTTCCTGGAATCTCGCTTTAATCGCTTCAAATTTCTCCACGGTTCAGAAATCGCGGAAGCCTCTTTTGATACTGTATTTGTGGAAGATACCCCTGTTTCAGAATCCAACAATCCTTCACAGGCAGGTCCCGACGGAAGGCTTTTGGAATATGGCGAAGGATTGGACCTTCCACCATTTGCTCTCAGAAAGTTGTCCAGATACCTATTGGCAATCCCACTTCTTAGCGATACCAACCGAGTTGATCCAGGTCATTTTGAATATTGGAGGTGCACAGGTGCATTCGCAAGTCGGCTACTGTCTGAACTGGAGCTTCGCCAGCGACAACGAAACAATATAAGAGAATCGGGGGCGTGTGATGAGGGCGAGAATATGTCCTTCCATTCAGGGACAATAGGGAATCCGTTCACTGAAATGGATATCCACGAATTGTGTCTTCTCATCCAAATTGGTTTGCTTGGCTCGAAGCAAAGTTCGAGCATAAGAGGGACTCAGTCTGCTCAATTGCGGAATATAATGAACCATTCCTTTCAGATTGCGTCACGGTTTGGATTTCCTGTCTTGGAAGATCTAACAGACCGTATGGCAGAAAGAGGAAACAGAATCCAGAATAACATTCGATACTGGTTTGAGGAAGCAGAAAACCCCGAGACAGCACGGGTATTATTAGAATTCGATCGGATCGGAGACTTTGTACCTAAAGATGATCCTTCTTTGGTTTCTTATTTGAATAACCATGTGACAGAGGATGATTTACGGGATCGATCCGGTTTGATAGGTGGTGAAGGCTTCGTAAAGGAAATTCATAGCAATCGGGGAGACACCCTTCATGGCGATATAAGCCGGGGAGTTGCTGTGGTAGTTATTACCCTTTGTTGCTTGGCATTTTGGGACGCTATCACCGACGATCAATACGAGAGCGTCCAAGAACGGCTGACTTTTGATTTGGCCACAGGACCATCCGAATCAGAACAATATGACAGAGGCAGATATTGGACCCCGTTTGACTTCTATCCACATTTCGCGGGGAAATGTTTCACTGAATACGTCGTTGAGACGCATTGATTGAGATGGGTATATCGATATTCACTCTTTGGCATACTACTTACACTCCGGACGGCTCGCCTACAAGTCACCGAACATAGTACCCCGAGTCGTGATCCAAAACGCTCGTGTCCTCAAGGAAGATTGGGTACCGCAGGAACTCTACCATCGCGAGGGACACCTCCAGGACTTATCAGCACACCTCAGGCCCGTTTCCCGGGATCTCTTTTCAGCGACGGTGATGATAACCGGCCCATCGGGAGCCGGAAAGACGACGATCGCGAAGTACATCGTCCGGCAAAGAGGTCCTCGGGGTTCGTTGGGGGTACGTCAACGCGATCTCCAACACCTCGAAAACGTCAGTACTCTACTCGCTCGCTCGCGACGCCGGTTGGGCCAACGACCTCCGGGCGAAGTAAGGACCACAGGACGGAGTCCGAGAACCGTTGCGCGCCCATCGAGTCGACGCGAGGACTTCTAAAGGCTTCTCCGCACCGTTCTCGCCCATTTCAACCGTAACTAAACAGTACCTATCCGAGCGCCCGAATATTTAATAACTGACACAGTAGCTCACACGTAAGACACACCAAATGGATACTACACAGATGACTCGACGGGCACTCGTTCGAAGCGCAGCACTGGGACTCGGACTCGGCGCGCTCGCGACACCCGTCTCCGGGCGAAAGTCAGACAACGGTGAACGAACCCCGCTCGTCGACGGCGACGCGGAGTACCGCATCTACGTCGCTAGCGACGACTCGCCCGACACCCCGGAAGCGTTCGGTTACCCGAACGCCCCGGTGCTGGCGGGTGAGGACGTTGGCGACGGCGGGCTCTTCGACGCGAGCGACATCGAGAAGACGCCGAACGGCCAGACGCTGCACCATTCACTGCAGTTCTTCCAAGGCCTCCTCATTCGGAAGAATCGAGCCAAGCCCTACGTGATGACCCATCAGGGCGACGGCCGATTCGTCTCGAAGGGACAGTCGATCAACTTCGAGGCGCGAACGAAAGCGGAGTTACAGGCTCTGCTCGCGCGGGCGGGCTATCCCGATCTGACCGAAACCGAACCGTTCGCAACGCTCGCGGGCGGTCGGTGGCGTGCCGTCGCGCGCGACGTCGTGCAGTTCCTCGGCGACCCCGAGAAAAGCGACACCATCGCGTGGTCGCTCACGCGGGTCGACTTCTACTCGCAGGGCAGCGGCAAACCGTCGTACGAACTCTCGGCGCTGTACGTCATCTATCCCAATCTCGACGCCGACTGGCAGCCAACCCCGGCGAACCCGCGTAACCCGACGATCAGACCGATACTTCCACCGGCCAAAGCCGCGGGATTCGATCTCATCGCGGATGGTCGAGCGAACCTCGGCGGCCAGTAGCGGTCTGCACGACTCCTACTTCGCCTCGGCCTGGCGTTCATATGACCGCTCCTAGCGTGGGTTCGCCTGCCTCTACGGCCGTCCGACCAGTTCGTGTCGTTTCCAGAGGTAGTACCCGCCGGCGGGAACAGAGAACAGCCACACCATCGGCAAGAGGACGTTGCAAAGGTGGACGACGGCCACGCCGGTCCACACCCGACGGTCGGGCGTCCACCCGACCTCACGCTCGCCGAGCGCACGTACGTCGAGATAGAGCGAGAGGCTGAACACCGGAATGAGCAGGACTCCTCCCACAAGCCCAAAGATGAGCACGAAGGGGAGCAACGCACCGAGCGATGGAACGGTATCATACACGAACGCCGCGTTGCTCGGGGTCCCGAAAATCGTCATCACGATCGGTGCGAACACGAGCACGACGGCGTACATCGCCACCGTGAGTGCGACGCCGTAGTACCACCGCGAAATTCGGCCCTGTGGTCCCTGTGCCGCCTCGTCGATCTGTCTCTGGTCGTCGCCGCTCGAATCGAATCCATTGTCCGCTGTCGCATCGTCGCCGTCATACCATCCGTCGTCGTCATAGATGTCGCTGGCAACGTCCGCCGAACGGTCGGTCGAGCGCCACCGACGGAGCAGGTACGCCGAGCCGAGGAAGATCAGCAACGGCGAGTCGATGAGGACGAGGCCCGCGATCGGAACGATGAGCCCGAGTCCGCCCCAGAGCCGGTAGTTGGGGGACCACGTCCCGTTGCTCCCGGCGACAGCACGCCCATCGAAATACAGCGACGCCGCGAACACGGGAATCAGGAGCATACTCAACAGGACAAACACCGCGGGGAAGAGATCGAACGCCGTCGCCGACGCGCCCGACTCCGGGTACAGCAGTTCGAGGCCGAGCCAGCCGGCAATCTCGAACAGCGGAGGGAGGGCGACGCCGACCCACCAATCTGAGTCGACCATACAGAGGGCGCGGACGCCATCGCTAGAGATCTTTCGGTCGGCGAATACGAAGCCGCGGCTCGGGAGTGACGCGCAGAAAAACCGCTCGACGTGGGTACTCAGGTAACGATCACGCGACGTTGAAGCCCTTGTCGCGGAGGAAGTCCTCGACGCGACCGGTGTGGTTCCCCTGGAGTTCGATCGAGCCGTCCTCGACGGTGCCACCGCAGGCGAACTTCGACTTCAGGTCCGAGGACAGGCTGTCCATATCGACGTCCTTGGGGTCGAACCCTTCAATGACCGTTACCTCTTTTCCGTAGCGGCGCTCGTCGATGCGGATAGTGATCTCCTGGGACTCTTTTGCGACGTCTTCGCAGACGCAAAGCTCCTCAGGGAGTCCGCACGTCGAGCAGACTTCCGACATTACAGTGCGAACCTACAGGATGGGGATATTAAACAGTATCGGGAATTCAACGCGACCGAACGACCGTGGTGCGGATTTCCCGCCGCGTCACCGCGTCACTGTTAGTCCCTCTGAAACCACCTGACGATCGGCGTCGAGGTGCGAACCTGCCTGTCGACTCGTCTCACCGCCTCGTCGGCCTCTACCGATGCGACGCCGTCGCCGTACTGCGAGCGCTCGTACAGTTCGAGCACCCGTCGGACGTTCGTCGCGGCCGGGTCGTCGATCGGCAGCGACTCGACGTACGCCCGGGGCGTCTCTCCCGGGCGGCGTGGCCGGTGCTGCCGCGCCAAGAGTGTCGTGAGGCGACGGTGCGCGCGAGCCACGTCGGCGTCCGGGTCGGCGTCGGCGCGACGTTGGAACTGGATCGCGAGCAGCCGAACCGCTCGATTCGCGACCCGGCTGTGTCGCGCGCCGGCACCGAGACCGACGACGGCGACGAGGGCGACGATGAGCGTCCGACGCGACGGTAACTCAGGCAGCGGAAGCGGTGGGTCGTCCTCCGACGTGGGCGTCGACGCGCCAGCGTTCGGTCCCGCGGCTGGCGTGTCAGCCGTGCCTGTCGGCCCCGCCGGCGTGACCCCGCCGGGCGTCACCGCACCCGGATCCGCCGGCGTCGTGCTGGGTTCGGAATCCTCCCCTGCTCCCTGCGGCGTCGCGTTCGACTCTGCGAGGTCGACGCCGGCGACTCCGTTGGCTCTCGCGTCGGCGACCCGGGCGTTTTCGGCGTTCTCCCGCGGACCCGACGGCGTCGGATCGAACTGGACCCACCCGACGTCGGGGAAGTACACCTCGACCCACGCGTGCGAGTTGAGCCCGCGGACGACGTAGCTGTCGTTGCCGAGGGGCTCGCCGGGTGTGTACCCCGTCGCGAAGCGCGCTGGGATTCCCTGCGAGCGGAGCATCACGACCATCGTCGTCGCGTAGTAGGTGCAGTATCCCGCGTCCATCTCGAAGAGGAACTCGTCGGCGATGTCCCCGTTCGGCGCGGGGACGTCGAGAGAGTACGCCTTGTTCGATTCGAGGTGCGATTCGATCGCGATGGCTTTGTCGTAGGCCGTCGGCGCGTCGCCCGCGACAGCCGCGGATCGTTCGCGCACCCGGTCGGTCGTGCTGTCCGGCAGCTGCAGATACGCGTCTGTCACTCGATCGGGATAGTCGGTCCCCGCCGCTCGGAGTTGCTCCGCGGTCGCGTTCGGCACCCGACTGGTGACCGTGTATCGCTCGCCCGCGAGCAGCGTCGACTCCGGTCTGATCGTCCCCTGCGGCGTCACGACGGTCTGGGACGCGACGTCGCCGTCGAGTTCGACGGGCTTCGACGCGGCCGGGAGGATAGACATCGCACCCTCTGCGGTCACCGTCTGTTCGAGTTCGTCGGCCGGCCCCGGCGGTCCTCGGAGCCCGCCGTCGTACGGACGCGTGTTCCCAGTTCGAACCCACCCGTCGCCCGTGTACCGATCGTACACACCGGTCTGCCAGTACGCCGACCGCGGACTCTCGACGGTGAAGCGAACCTCGGGAGAGAGGCGGATGCTGCCGACGATTTCGAGTTCGTCTTCGGCGTCGACGAGGCTCGCCTCGACGGTCGGCGAGCCGCGGTCAGGCAACACCGTCGATCCGGCCGCTCCCGGCAGGACCGAGACGGTCGCCGAGACGACGATCATCGACGCGAGCACCGCCGTCAACACGTCCGCCTGACGAAGCCCGCTCCGGTGCCGTTCGACGGTCGACGCCGCGAGCGCCACCGTCGACCCGAGAACGCCGACGAGCGTCGTGAGTCCGCTCGCGTCCCCGGTCAGGACGACGATCGCGAGCGCGACGCACCCGGCGGCCGCGGCGGCGACGTAGCGCCGCCTGACCGCGAGGTACCACGAGAGAAAGACCGGGCCCGGGACGATCGCGACCGCCCAGACGCCCGCGCCGACCAATCGGAGAATCGAGAGCCCCGTCAGGAGCGCGACCGTATCGGAGAGGGCGCGCTCCGGCGTCAACAACTGCGCCTGACTCCGCGGCAGCGCACCGAGATATCCCACCAGCCCCAACACGAGCAGGATCGAGGTGAGGCCGAGGGCGGCGCGGACGCCGACGAACCGACCGACGACGAGGGCGAGCGCCAGCGACGCGGTGACGACGAGGAGGAACACCTCGCTCTTCCCGACGACCTCGGTGACTTCCCAGAGGACGCTCGTGTACGACGCCGTCAGCGCGAGGAGTCCAGCGACTGCGAGCGCGCGGGCGCTGTCGAGGGGGCTCCCCCGTTCGAATCGCCCGACTCCGGCCCGGCCGGAGCTCATATTCGACCCTCCTCGCTTCCGGCGGAACTGCCGCCCGCCGCCACGGGCCCGTTGAAGTCGCGAACGCGGCCGTCGAACCAGATCGAAACCGACTCCGCGCTCGCGACGATCCGAACGTCGGCCGCTTCCGTCGCTGCCGTGCCGCCCTCCACGCTGGCGAGGTGTTCGAGCAACGGCCGCGTTTGACCCGGTGCCGCGTCGACGCTCCCGGACGGTGTCTCGAGGATGACCGCCACCCCGTCGCCAACGAGCGCGAGACACACCGTCGCGGCGGCCGTCGCCATCGCGTCAGTGGTCGCTGTCGCCGTCGTCGCCGATTCCGACGCCGTTTCTGCGGCGACGGTGAGCCGCTCGAACTCCGGGTCGCTCGCGTACTCGCGGACGACGAGCTCGTTTCGCTTCGCCGAGGATTTCCAGTGGACGTCCCGGAGCGCGTCGCCGCTGACGTATTCTCTCAGGGTATCGAACTCGCTCCGGCCACGCGTCTGCCGGGTTCGAATCGTCGCTTGCAGCTCTCTGCGAACCGACTCCGAAAGCGACTGCACCGGCGGATAGACCACGACGGTATCCCGAGTGTCGATCTCGTAGGTTCGCGTGATGAGCCCGAGAACGTCGGTGACGACGACTGACGCGGGGCCGATCTCGTGTCGCCCACGTCGCTGCCGGCGGATCTCGTAGGAGACCGCGTCGCCGCCGGTCGTCGCGTCTACGAGTGCCGTTGATTCCGAAGAGTCGGCCGACCCGACCGACGCCTCCGCGCTCGTGTTCGCCTCGATTTCGATCCCCGGTGGCAGTCGGTCCCGGACCGTCACGGGGTACGGTCTCGACGCGGATACCTCCACCTCCACGACGCCGGTCGTTCCGGGTTCGTCCGGGGGCGGGAGTCGCCGTTCGAGGGTCGGGGGAGTCGTCCGCCAGACCTGCACCACTCCGGCGAGGAGGACGACTGCCGCGGGGAGGACGATGGCGTCGAGCGCCCGCGGGCCGTACTGTGTCCCCGCTGCGAACGCGCCCACTGCGACGGCGAGGACGGCGTACCCGCGTCGCGTCAGTCGGACGCTCGGCGTCATCGGCGTCGATCGATGCCCCGAATCACTCCACGTCGACCTCCCTGAGCGCGTCCGCGACGACCGCCGATCCGTCGCGGTCGGATCCGGTGCGGACGCGGTGGCTCAACACCGTCGGCGCTTCGGTCTGTACGTCGTCGGGGGTGACGTATCCGCGCCCCTCGAAAACGGCCCGCGCTTGGGAAGTCCGAAGGAGCGCGATCGATCCGCGCGGACTCACGCCCAACTGGGCGTGTTCGCGCGTGTAGCCTGCGAGTCGCGATACGTACGCTCGAACGGGATCGCGGACGGTAACGTCGGAGACGGTCTTGCGTGCGCGGAGGACATCCTCGACGGTGGCGACGGAGTCGAGCGACTCGATCGGGTGCTCGCCGGCGACGCGCCCGAGTAGCTCCGTCTCCTCCGCTTCGGTGGGATAGCCGAGCCGGATCTTCTTCGTGAATCGATCGATTTCAGCGACCGGGAGTTCGTACGTCCGCCCCGGCTCGACGTCGTTCTGTGTGGCGATGACTGTGAAGGGATCCGGCACGGCGTGGGTCGCGCCGTCGACGGTCACCTGCTGTTCGGCCATCACTTCCAGCAGCGCCGCTTGGGTCTTCGGCGGCGCGCGGTTGATCTCGTCGCCGAGGACGACGTTCGCGAACACCGGGCCGGGTTGGAACTCGAACTCTCGGGTCTTCTCGTTGAACACGCTCACGCCGGTCACGTCGGAGGGGAGGAGATCGGGCGTGAACTGGACGCGGTTGAACGAGCACTCCAGCGACGTCGCCACCGCGCGGGCGAGCATCGTCTTCCCGACGCCCGGAACGTCTTCGAGGAGGAGGTTGCCGCGGGCGAAGACGGTCACGAGGATGTGTTCGATCGCGTCGCGGTGGCCGACGATGACGCGTTCGACGTTCTCGACGATCCGCGACGTCAGTTCAGCGGCCGCGTCGATGTCGAGCGGATCGATCGACGGCTCCGCCGGGGTCGACTCCGAGATGGCGTCTGCGTCTGTCATACGTGGGAACCAGCGTGCGCGAGTCGGCGACCCACCGTCACCGCTGCGGCCCCGCTCGCGCTGTCACCGTGGAATAGCTCCCGCGTCCACCTAACTCTGCTGGGGGTCTGGGATCCGGGTGGAGGTCGCCCGCCGTCGCGACGCGGGTTGCGAGTTGTGGCACCCGGGACGCGGTCGACGCCTACTTCTCGTCTTCGGCCGGACGGATCTGCGTTCCCGCCGTTCCGGCGAGCCCCTCGCGTAAGTGCTCCGGCGTCGTGATGACCGCCCTTCCGTCGGCCTCCTCGACGAATCGACAGCAGGCTTCGATCTTCGGACGCATACTCCCGGGGGCGAACTCGCCGGCAGCGAGGTACTCCCGAAGGTCGGCGGGCGTGGCGTCTCGAATCGGTCGCTGTTCGTCGGTCCGGTAGCGCTCGTAGGCGTATTCGACGTTCGTCAGGACGGCGAGGACGCTCGCTCCGATTTCGGTCGCGAGCACCTGCGAGGTGTGGTCTTTATCGACGACGGCCTCGACGCCGCGAAGTCGTCCCTCGTCGTCGCGCGAAACCGGAACGCCTCCGCCCCCACCGCAGATGACTACCCGACCCTGCTCCAGCAGCCGTTCGATCGTGTCGATCTCGATCACGTCGAGCGGTTCTGGCGAGGCGACGACCCGGCGATGCGACCGCGGGCCGTCGGTCACGGCTCGGGTCTCGAACGGTTTCGCTGCAGCGTCTTCGGGGGTGTAAAAGGGACCCACGGGCTTCGTCGGCTCCGAAAACGAGGGGTCGTCGGCGTCGACGACCACGCGGGTCAGGACGGTCGCCGAAGCGTCCCCGCCCGGTCCTCGGCCATCGGACGCGCCCTGCCGCTTGCCATCGGACGCGCCCTCTCGCTCGCCCTCGCGCCCGTTCGACCGTTCGTTATCGATCGCCTGCTGCAACAGGTAGCCGATCTGCCCCTGCGTCTCCGCGACGACGACGTCCAGCGGCAGTTGCGGCGTGTCCGTCGCTGCCTCCTGTTGTACGAGCAGATTGCCGACCTGCGGGCCGTTGCCGTGCGTGACGATCACGTCGTTACCGTCGTCGACGACCGACGCGATCCGGTGCGCCGTCTCCTCGACAGCAGCCAACTGCGCGTCGGCGGTCCACGCTTCCTCGGAGTCCAGCAGCGCGTTGCCGCCCAACGCGATGACGACGGGTCCCTCTCGTCCCTGCGCCGGTTCCATACGTCGTTCTTCGCCGGCCACGCCGAAAGCGTTGGCCCACCGCCACTCCGACCTGTCACCTCGGCACATCTTCTATCAGTGTTGCCCGAGTAGGGACTCGTATGGCCTTTACGCGCGTTCTCATTATGGGCGCGGCCGGTCGCGACTTCCACGACTTCAACACCGTCTTTCGAGACGATTCGGAGACCGAGGTCGTCGCGTTCACGCGCACCGAGACGCAGAACCTCGGGGAACTCGACGCCCCGCCGGAGCGACGCTATCCGTCGGCGCTCGCGGGGGACCGCTATCCCGAAGGCATTCCGATCCGCCCGGAGTTGGAGTTGGAGGCGCTCATCGAGGCCGAAGACGTCGATACTGTCGTGTTCTCGTATTCGGACGTCTCCCACGAGGACGTGATGCACCAAGCGTCGCGCGCGCTGGCCGCGGGCGCGGATTTCCGGCTCGTCGGTCCCGATCGGATGATGCTGGAAGCGAGCGCCCCGGTCGTCGCGGTCGACGCGGTCCGAACCGGCTGCGGCAAGTCCCAGACGGCGCGGAAGCTCGCAGATCTCCTCGCCGCCCGCGGCGCGGACGTCGTCGTGGTCAGAGAACCGATGCCGTACGGCGATCTGGAATCTCAGCGAGTCCAACGCTTCGAGTCGCTCGCGGACCTCGACGCGGCCGAGGTCACCATCGAAGAGCGCGAGGAGTACGAGAACCACCTCGAATCCGGTCACGTCGTCTACGCGGGTGTCGACTACGCGGCGATCGAAGCGCAGGCCTCGGATGAGGCCGACGTGATCGTCTGGGACGGCGGCAACAACGAACTGCCGTTTTTCACCCCGGACGTTCACTTCGTCGTCGCCGACCCGCTCCGCGCGGGCGACGAACTCCGGTATCACCCCGGGGAGACGAACCTTCGTCTGGCAGACTACGTCGTCATCAACAAGGAGAACAGTGCCGAGCCGGCGGCGATCAGCACGGTCGAGGCGAACGCCCGCGCGGTGAATCCCGACGCGGAGATCGTCCACGCGAACTCCACGATCGCAGCCGACGGCGACGCCATCGCGGGCAAGCGCGCGCTCGTCGTCGAAGACGGGCCGACGCTCACCCACGGCGGCGCGTCGCACGGGGCCGGGCTGATCGCGGCGCGCACGTACGGCGCGAGCGAGATCGTCGATCCCGAGCCGGCGGCGGTCGGGTCGCTCGAACGCGTCTTCGCGGAGTACGAGCACCTCGATACCGTCCTTCCGGCGATGGGGTACAGCGCCGAACAGATCGACGACATCGAGGCGACGATCCGCAACGCGGACCCCGAGGTCGTCGTCTCCGGGACGCCACACCACCTCGCCCGACTGATCGACGTCGACGTGCCCGTCGTCCGCGTGCGATACGAACTCGAAGAGACGGGGCTGACGCTGGCAACGATTCTCGACCGACACGCGGAGACGCTCGGGATCTGACTCGCCGATGCGCTCCCGGGTTGATAGACTCCGATCGCGGCTCGCTTGGCTTCGATCGCGGCTCGACCAACTCCAATCGCGGCTCGACCGATTCCGGTCCCGAACCGGACCGACGCAGCTGTTCGCCTCGCCGGGGCGTCGTCGGCAGTTCTTCGTCCACCTCGCTCTGGCGACGCTCGTTGTCGCGCTCCTCTCGCTGATCTTCGGCCGGTATCTCGCGTTTCTCGCGGACGCCTCGGCGGTACGTGCGTTCCTCGTCCAGTACGGGCCTTGGGCCCCGCTCGTCTTCGTCGCGTTACAGGCGTTACAGGTCGTGATCGCACCGATCCCCGCACAGATACTGGCGGTCGTCGCCGGCTACCTCTTCGGGCCGTGGTGGGGGACCGTGTACAATATGCTCGGTATCACAATTGGAAGCGCAGTGGCGTTCGCGCTCTCCCGTCGCTTCGGTCGCGCGTACGTCGAGCGGATCGTCCACGAGGACGCGCTCGAAACGTTCGACGTCGTCAGCGACGAATACGCACGGTTGACGCTGTTCGTCTTCTTTCTGCTCCCGGGCCTCCCGGACGACGCGCTCTGCTTCGCCGGCGGCCTCACGCGCGTCCCGCTGTGGCAACTCGTCGTCATCGCCGTCGTCGGCCGCACCCCGGGGTTCTTCCTCGCGAACGTCTTCGGCGACTTCCTCGGCACGGGACAGTTCCTGTTCGCGGCCGTGCTCGCGAGCGTCCTACTCGCGCTCTCCGCGATCGGCTATCTGTACCACGAGCGGGTTCTCGACGCGCTCCGTGGCGTGGGGTGACCCCCGAGCGCCTTCCCGTCCGTTTTTGGTCCTCGACCGCGGTCTGGTAGGTATGGACTCGGGGGCAACACACGACGACGAGACCGCGGACGAGGAGCCGGAGCGACGGCCCGAGGGCCCCCCAGCGAAGATGCTCGCACGGGCCGAGGAGCTCACGCCGATGCTCTCGCAGTACCTCGATCTCTGTGAGCGCCACCCCGACGCGATCGTGCTCTTTCAGGTCGGCGACTTCTACGAGGCGTTCTGTGAGGCCGCCGAGACCGTCGCGCGCGTCTGCGAGGTCACGCTCACCCAGCGGGAGGACTCGACGGGCACGTACCCGATGGCGGGCATCCCGATCGACAACGCCGCGTCGTACCTCCAGTCGCTGTTGGATGCGGATTTCCGCGTCGCCATCGCCGATCAGGTCGAAGACGCCGAGGAGGCGTCCGGCTTGGTCGATCGCGCGGTCACGAACGTCGTCACGCCGGGAACCGTCGTCGACGACGACCTGCTCGACCGCGCGAGCGCGACGTACCTCGGCGCGGTCGTCGTCGCCGATCAGGCACGGGACGCCGGCCCCGACGACGCCAGCGACGCCAACGCGGCGCTCGCGACCCTCGACGTCTCGACGGGCGAGTGTCAGGTGACGAGCGCGTCCGGCGACCGGATCCGCGACGAACTCGAACGGCTCGCACCGGCGGAGTTGCTCGTCGCTCCCGACGCCGAACCTGACGCTGACGTCGCATCCAATACCGACGTCGCACCCGACGCAGACGTCTCCCTCGGTGCCGACATCGACCCGGCGACGCTCGGCTTCGAGACGATGGTGACCGAACACGAGTCGGCCACCTTCGACCTCGCTCTCGCCGAAGAGACGCTTTCGGGCTACCTCGCGGAGCCGACTGCGGTCCTCGAATCGACCGCCGAGCGTCGCGCCGTCGGCGCGCTCCTCTCGTACGCGGAGTACACGCAGGGCGACGACGGCGCGCTCTCGTACGTCTCGCGCGTTCGCCGGTACGACCTCCGTCGATCGCTCCGGCTCGACGCGACCGCGATGCGGAGTCTGGAACTGTTCGACTCGCGGCACCCCGGCCGGGGCGAGACGCTGCTGGGAACGGTCGACCGAACCGCCTGCGCGCTCGGTCGCCGGAAGCTGGAATCGTGGCTGCGACGCCCGCTCGTCGACCGCGAGCGGATCGAACGCCGTCACGACGCCGTCGGCGAACTGCTCGATCGGCCGCTCCTCCGAGAGACGCTCTCGGAGCACCTCGCGCAGGTGTATGACCTCGAACGGCTGGCCGCGCGGGTCGCCAGAGAGCGCGCGAACGCCCGCGACCTCCGCTCGTTACAGTCGACGCTCGCCGTCGTTCCAGACGTGCTCGATGCACTCTCCGACGTCGATTCGGCGGCCCTCCGCGACCTCCGGGACTCGCTGGACGAACTCGCGGACGTTCGCGAACTCATCGACCGGGCGATCGTCACCGACCCGCCGCAGGAGATCACCGAGGGCGGCGTCGTTCGGGCCGGCTTCGACGACGACCTCGACGAAGTTCGCGAAACCGAGCGGGAGGGCCGCGAGTGGGTCTCGTCGCTGGAGGCCCGCGAGCGCGAACGTACCGGCATCGACTCCTTGGAAGTCGGGTACAACCAGGTCCACGGCTACTACATCGAGGTGACGAACCCGAACCTCGACAGCGTCCCGGACGACTACACCCGGCGGCAGACGCTGAAGAACGCGGAGCGATTTTACACGCCAGAGTTGAAACGTCGGGAGGACGAGATCCTCTCCGCCTCGGACCGCGCCGACTCGCTGGAGTACGAACTCTTCTGTGACGTGCGCGCGAGCGTCGCCGACGAGACCGACCGCATCCAGTCGCTGGCGGACGCGCTCGCTCGGTTGGACGTGTTGACGTCGTTCGCGGCGGTCGCGGCGAGCAACCGGTACGTCCGTCCCGAGATGGGCGCGGACACCGTCCGGATCGAGGAGGGGCGACATCCGGTGGTCGAGCGGACGCAAGAGGAGTTCGTCCCGAACGGGATCGACTTCGAGGCGGGCCACGTCGCGGTCATCACCGGACCGAATATGAGCGGGAAGTCAACGTATATGCGACAGGTCGCGCTCATCGCGCTGCTCGCACAGGCCGGGGGATTCGTCCCCGCGAGCGACGCGGCGCTGCCCGTCCTCGACAGTATCTTCACGAGAGTCGGTGCCTCCGACGACATCGCCGGCGGGCAGTCGACGTTTATGCGCGAGATGGCGGAGCTGACGGAAATCCTCCACGACGCCACCGGAGACTCGCTCATCCTCCTCGACGAGGTTGGCCGCGGCACCTCGACAGCCGACGGGCTCGCAATCGCCCGTGCGACCACGGAGTTCCTCCACGACGAGGTGGGCGCGACGACGCTCTTTGCGACGCACTACCACGACCTGACGGCCCTCGCCGAATCGCTGCCGAAGGCGTTCAATCTGCACTTCACGGTGAGCAAAGCGGACGGCAGCGATGGGGAGGGACGAAACGGTTCGGGCGAGGCACCAACCGGGTCGCCGTCGGGCCGCGACTCGGACGTGACGTTCCTCCACCGCGTCGACGAGGGTGCTGCTTCGTCCTCGTACGGCATCGAGGTCGCGAAGCTCGCGGGCGTCCCGGACCGAGTCGTCGAGCGCGCGCACGAGTACTTGCAGGCGTCGTCGGAGCCCGCACCAGCGTCGACGACTGCCGAAACGTCGCCGTCGACGACTACCGAAACGTCGCCGTCGACGACTACCGAAACGTCGCCGTCGACGACTACCAAAACGTCGCCGTCGACGACGCAGAGTGGATCTGAGGCGTCGGCAGATGCGACTGACCGTGGCGACACGCTCGCAGCCTACGTTGAAGGACTCGACAACGGAGCCGAGAATCAGAACGGGAGGGAGAATACCGAATCGGCGGCGGCGGAACGACTCTCCGACGCCGAGCGCGACGCGCTCGCGGAACTCCGCGAACTCGACGTGGCGCGTACGACGCCGCTGGAAGCGCTCAACACGCTGGAGACCCTACAACGCAGACTGAATGAGTGAGACTCCGGGTTCGGCGTCCGACCCCGTCCGCGTGCGACGCCCCGACGACGCGACGGTCGCCCGCGGATTCGGCCGCCGCGGCACGCGGATGGAGTGAGCGGTGGAAACGGCTGCGAACTGGCTACCACTCCTTGCAGTCGGCGCAGACGTGTGCGTCGTCTTGGGCCCACAATCGCGTTGTGGCCTGTCCGCACTCCGCGCAGTCGGAGCCTTCCGGCTCCCACCGGTACGTCGACGACGCCGGTTCGACGCCGTCACCGTCGGCCGGTAGCACTTCGTCCGCGTCGGCCGATATTTCCTCGTCCGCGTCGGCCGATATTTCCTCGTCGACGTCAGCCGATATCTCCCCGTCCGCATCGTCGTCGCTTGCTCCGCCCTCGTCGTCCTCGGCAGCGACGGTTCCGGCGAACTCGTCCAGCGACCGGTCCCGACTCATACGTCCGACGAGAGGCGGCAGTGGCTTAGCCGTGGCGACTGTTCGGGGCGCGATCAGTTCCCGCACACACATATACGATGACTCCCAACGGTCGGTATGGTCACGGTCATCGACTTCGTCGTGCAGTTGCTCACGAGCATCGCCGACCTCGTTCAGATCTTCCTCGCGGACGTCCTCCTCGGCGTCGACCCGATCACCGCGATTTCGTTCCTCGTCGGTGCCGGGCTGACGACCTTCGCGGTCGTCTTCTTCGGCTACCTTGTGCTGGGCGCGGCGGTGAATCAGCTTACGGGACTGGGATCGAGCGCGCGCGAGTCGGCGCGCTAGCGCGCACGAACGATCCATTCATTCTAGTCGCGTTTCGTCCACGCGCGAATAGCCCGTCTGACCACGTCAGTCTCGACCTCGCGGAAGTGCGCGTCGCTCTCGGCGTGATCGCCCCACTCGAAGTCTCGAACGACGACCACGGGCGTTCCGTCGTCGCCTTCGCCGGCGACGAGGTTCGCGGCCGCGGCGAGTTCGTCGGCGACGTTCTCGACGGTGATTCCGAGTTCGCGACCGCCTCTATCCGTTTCGCCGCGCCAGTCTCGCCCCGGCGCGATGCCGTCCCAGCCGATTGCGACGCCGCGCTGTCCGTGACGGAACGGCCGCCCGCAGGTGTCGGTGACGATGACGCGCTCGGCGGGCAGTCCCTCGCGGATCCGCGCGGCGCTCTCGGAGGGATGCTTCGGCAGCAACAGCAGATCCGCGCCGGGGACGTTTGAGCGATCGATCCCCGCGTTGACGCCGATGTGTCCGAATCTGGTCTCGGTGAGGAGGAACGGCGTCTCTAAGAGCACCTCCACGCTCTCTTCGAGTACGGCCTGCACGAACCACGGCGGGAGTTCCTTGCCGGTCTCCGCTTCGAGATTCGAGGCGATCTCGCGGGCTCGCGGGCCGGGCGGGAACGCCGAGCGGTCGGCGGCGCGTCCCTCCGCCTTCGAGACGACCGTGGAGGCGACGCAGACGACGTCGTCGGAGCGGAGATCGACGCGCTCGCGGATCAGCGCCGCGAGGTCGTGCCCCGGTCGCACTTCGGGCAAGTCGGGGACGGCGAACAGTTCCATAGCGGGAGAAGCGCGCGCGAGGCAAAAGTCCCGTCGGCCCGGTTTTTCGATTCGGCCCTCCCGCACCGAAACACCGTTTCCGCTCCGGGACGAACGGTGACACGATGGCCCACGTGGTGACGTGCTTCGTCCGCGAGCGCGGGAAGATCCTGCTCGTACGCCGGAGCGACACTGCCGGGACGTATCCCGATCGATGGGCCGGGATCTCGGGCTACGTGGAAGGTGACCCACGGGACACCGAACGCGACGCCCGCCGCGAACTCCGCGAGGAAGTCGACCTCACGGATGCCGACCTCGAACTCGTCCGCGCCGGTGACTCCCTCGCTGTCGACGACGAGGTGGGTTCGTTCACGGTCCACCCGTTCCTCTTCGAGAGCGAGACGCGCGAACTACGGACCAACGAAGAGATCGCCGCCACCGAGTGGGTCGACCCGACTGAGATCCGCGAGCGTGAGACGGTTCCGCGGCTCTGGGAGACGTGGCGACGAGTCGCGCCGACCGTCGAAACGGTGCGCGAAGACCGAACCCACGGCTCCGCGTGGCTCTCCGCCCGCGCGCTCGAAGTGCTTCGCGATACGGCCGCCGAGGCGACGAGCGACGAGGGGCGACGACAGGCTCTCGTCGCCGTCGCTGGCGACCTCCGCGACGCGCGCCCCGAAATGGCCGTGGTCGCGAACCGCGTGAATCGGGTGCTCGCGGCGGCGGCGGTGCAAGAAGGCTCGCCTGATCCCGACCCCCAAACCGTCGTCGATACCGCCATCACGACGCTGATCGACGCTTTCGACGCGGACACCGCGGCAGCGAGGACGGCCGCGGAACGCCTGTCACGTTCGGACGCGACCTCGATCGCGACGCTCTCGCGCTCGGGAACCGTCCGCGAGGCGCTCGCGCTGCTCGACGACGCGGACTCGGGGTTGTCGGCGCTCGTCGTCGCGGAATCGCGCCCCGAACGCGAGGGCGTCGACGTCGCGGAGTGGGCGGCCGCAGAGACCGCTGCCGACGTCACGCTGACCACCGAGGCCGCGCTCCCGACGGCGCTCGACACCCGGGACGTCGACGCGGTCCTCGTCGGTTCGGACTCGGTTCTCCCCGACGGTGACGTGGTGAACAAGACCGGGACGCACGTGCTCGCGCTCGCCGCGCGCGACGTCGACGTTCCGGTGTATGCTGTCGCCTCGACGGACAAGGTGGTGGCGTCGTCGGCGATCGAAGCGAGCGAGGCGGCCCGTGCCGACGTCGAATCGCCCGCGAACGCCGTTTATGACGGCGATGCCGACGTGCACGTCCACGCGCCGACGTTCGAGACGACGCCCGCCGCGCTCGTCGAGGGCGTCGCCACCGAGGACGGACTACTGACCGTCGAGGAGGTCAACGCGGTCGCCGAAGCCCACGCGCGAAACGCGGAGTGGGACAGATAGGCCGAGGCGGCACCGGGGCCCGCCCCCGGGAAGCGTGGAATACTTCACTCCCGCGCGCTCATACTCAGCCGGTGGCGATGACGAGGGTTACCCCCACTCAGCCCCGTGTGATGACAGCTTTTCACCGAGCCACCTACTCGATAACGCGCGCTATCCGTTGACGCCGCGCGTCGCTGGATCTGTGCGCTGCTCGATCTATGTGACGAACTTGAGCAGGTCGTCGCGCTTCTGCTCGTGAAACTGCGTCTGTAGCGCCTCGTTCAGCGCGTCGATCTCGCCACGTTTGGCGCTGATCGGCGCGATGGTCTCGCGCCACTGCTTCCACGGCGGGTGGAGTCCGAGGCGGTCGCAGAGGTCATCCAGCCGCTCGTCGCGGTCGTCGACTTTGTCCATCTTGTTGACGGCGACGACTGTCGGCACGTCGAGTTCCCACAGGAAGTGAAACAGCTCGACGTCGTGGGGGATCTCGTCGGGGCCGGAGTGTCTATCGATGATGTCGATCACGCTCTTGCCGTCGACGACGAGGACGGCCGCGAGGATGTCGTCGGCGTTCGATTCGATGTACTGCACGATATCTGTCTTGATCTGCTCGCGGCGCTCCTCGTGGACGCCGGACATGAAGCCGAACCCGGGGAGGTCGGTGAACATAAAGCGCTCTGAGGTCCAGTCGAAGTGGTTCGGCGACCGGGTGACGCCGGGCTTTCCGCCGGTCGAGAACTTCGAGTGACCGGTTAGCTCCCGCATCAGTGTCGACTTCCCGACGTTCGACCGGCCGACGAGGACGACCTCTTTCCGGTCCGGGCGATCTTCGAACATAGGGGAGAAAGGCCGTCCTCGGGGTTAACGGTGACGTTCGGTTACGCTTCGGCATCTGCGGCTTCCGCCACCGCGTCGGCGCGGCGAGATGTCATCGTTTCCCGACGCCGCTCACTCAGATGAGGCCTTCCTCTCGTGCCAGCAGGAGTCCCTCGAGGGTCGCGTCGTTCGGCGTCCCCGAGCGCACTGTCTCGACGGCCTTCTCGACGGGAACAGAGTGGACCGAGAGGAACTCGTTGGCATCGAGATTCTGCTCGACGGGAGTGAGATCCGTCGCGAAGACGTACCCTCGCTGGTGTCGGAGGACGCCGGTCGAGCACCAGACCGTCTCGAGGAGCGCTGAGCTCTCCGCGGCGAGACCGGTTTCCTCGCGCAGTTCGCGCACTCCGGCCGTGGTGAATGATTCGCCGCGCTCGACGATTCCGGCCGGCAGTTCCAGTTGGGTCTTCCGGATCGTCGGCCGGTACTGTTCGACGAATACCACCGAATCGTCTTGGACGGCGACGACGACGACCGCCGTGGCGAGTTCCGCCCAGTAGTAGCGCTTCGTCGATCCGTCCGGCTGTTCCACGAGGTCGTAGCCGCCGGTGTACCAGCCGGTCTCGTACTCGGTGACTGCTTCGTGGACGGGCCACTCGGGGTCCGGGAGCGACTCGTGTCTGCGTCCGTCGTCGGCCATACTCGGTGTCCGGACGGTGACGGCTTAACGGTGTTTCCTGTCGGTCCCTCCGATCGAGTCACTCGGACGTATCGCTCGCCGCGTCGGCCTCGTCCGCATCCTCGAACCGCGGTCTGTAGAGCCGTCCGAACGCCTGTCGTCGCAACGTCCCGACCGCGGCGTCGCGCTCGTTCTGAAAGGTCGCGGCGACGACCGTTTCGGCGAACGGCGCGGCGTGCCAGACGACGCGGTCGACCTCATCGCTGCCGTTGCGTTCGACGTCGTACTCGGGGTGGTCGTCGATCCACGCCTCGAACTCGTCGGCCGTCCCGACCGAGACTGCCAGTCGATCGGCGAACAGCACGTTTCGGGCCCGCTCGATGACCTCACTCGTCACTCGTTCGCGGTACTCCTCGCGGTCGAACTCCATCGCCTTCGCCGTCTCGCGAACGACCTCCTGCGCGGTCGGTCCGGCAGCGTCGAAGGCCGCCTTCGCCTCTGCGACCGTCGCCGGCGACAGCGTTCCCTCGGTTTCCATACGGGTGCGTCGGTGATTCGCGCACAAACGCTTTCGGTCTCGATCCGGCGACGTCGGGTTCGATTCGGCGAGGGGTTAAATAGGAGAACGCGGCCAGAGACCCCGTGACGTAGAACTGACCCCACGTCGTCTCGCGGTTGTTCGGCATAGCGACGTGGGGAGTGGTCGCAGCCCTCGGCGATCCACCTGCGCGTGCCGACTGTTCGCTATTCGACGCCGCCTAGTCGCGACGCTCGGTGTCGCCGTCAGCTGATTGGGCGCCGGTGTCCGATTCAGCGCTCCCGTTCCCCTCCGATTCGGCCGCCGGTTCCGACTCCTCGTCCTGCTCGATCATCTCGGCGGTCATCTCACGGGCCTCTTCGAGTATTGATTTCGTCTCCGCATCGAGCGTCCCGCTCCCGGTCGCGGCGGCCAGCTCGGGGTCGATCCCGGCAGGGCTGTCGGCGTCACCGTATCCGGAGCCGCGGCTGTGATCTCCGTGGCCGTGCTGGTGGTCGTGTTCGGTGTGGCTGTGTGCGTGTACGGTGTCCTCGAACACTTGGTCGTACTCGGCTTCGTCGGCGAGTTCGGCGACCTTCGGTGCGAGGTCCGACTCGCCGTGCGTCCCCCAGTCGGGGACGTGTTCGTCCAGCCACGTCTCGTGCTCGTCTTCGTTGACCATCGCGGTGAACGCGAGGTGGTTCGCGAGGTGCGCCGCGTCCTGCTGAGGGGTCTCGCAGACGGGACAGGCGAATCCCATAGCCGCGGGTACGTCGGGAGCGTACAAGTGCGTGTGGTTCCGTTTCGGGTGGCCCGGGTTGGAGCCGCTCTCCCTCCAGTCGCTACGCTGTCGAGTGCCACGAATCGACGTCGACGACGAGAATCAGCGCGTCCTCGCCGTCGTCGTAGTACCGCGGTACGCGCCGCGTCGGCTCGAAGCCCTCATCGCGGTACAGCGACCGAGCGGAGTCGTTGCTCTCGCGGACTTCGAGTTTCACGACCGCCGCACCGGCGAGCGCGAGGCCGAAGAGCGCCTCGCGGAGGAGCCGTCGGCCGATCCCTCGCCCGCGCGCGCTCGGGCGCACTGCCAAATCCTTGATATGGCCGATGTCGCGGCCGTGGTTTGGCATTATGTCGCCGACGACGTAGCCCAAGACGGTCTGAGAGCCCTCGACGCCATCGCGGGCCGCGGGTCGTTTCTCCCCGCTCGCTTCGTCCGAGGCCGCACGCTGTTCGGCCTCGCCGACGGCAACGAGGAACGCCGGCGCGTCGAGCACCGACTCGAACGCCGCGTACGGCCACGGCTCGGAGAACGCTGTTCGTTCGATCCGAAGCACGTCGAGTAAGTCCGCGCGGTCGGCGGGGCGGATAGTGACCGAGGACGCGTCCGCGTCACCGACTCCGTCGGGAGCCTGCCGGACTTCCTCGTCGCCGGACGTATCGCTCACGCCCTTGGATAGGACCCTGTGCGGCAAAAGTCCGCTGGCTCCGTCGTGCGTGGCTCGCCGGTCGCGACGCGAAAAAACGGTGTCGGACGTGGATGAAGCGAAGAGTACTCCGTATCAGTCGTCGGCGGGGGTCGCGCCGCTGCTTCCCTCGTCGGCGTACTGCTCCTTCGTGAGTCGGAGCTTTCCGCCCGCTTCGAGGATGCCGCGCTCGCGCTCGGAGGCGTCGAGTTCGGCGGTGGCCTCCCAGTCGTCGTTCACGCGGATGGTGAACTCGGTTTCGCCGGAGGCGACGGCCTCGGCGACGTCGGTGACGATCTCGACGTTGTCGCCTTGGTCGATCTTCGCGTAGGTGTCCTCGTCGATCGCCAGCGGGACGATCCCGAAGTTGAACAGGTTCGCCTTGTGGATGCGGGCGAACGACTGCGCGAGGACGGCCTCGATGCCGAGGAACTGCGGGCACATCGCCGCGTGTTCGCGTGAGGAGCCCTGCCCGTAATTCTCGCCGGCGACGAGGACGCCACCGGGGGAGTCGAGCGCGCGCTGTGCGAACGTGTCGTCGACGCGCGAGAGCGTGAACTCCGAGAGCTTCTCGATGTTCGAGCGGTACTTGAGGATGTCCGACGTGGCCGGGATGATGTGGTCCGTCGTGATGTTGTCCTCCATCTTCAGGAGCACCTCACCCTCGATGTCTGATTCGAGCGGCTCGCCGATCGGTGCGGAGCCGATGTTCGGGCCTTTGACGAGTTCGTCGTCGACGGCTTCCTCGGGCTCGATGATGTCGGTCTTCGAGCCGTCGTACTTCTCGGGCAGTTCGACGCCGGGGGCTTCGAGGTCGCCGAGCTCCTCGGCGAGGTCGCGTGGGTCGATGAGTTCGCCCTTGATCGCCGCGGCGGCGGCGACCTCCGGCGAGGAGAGGAAGACGGAGTCGTCCTCGATGCCCGAGCGACCCTCGAAGTTGCGGTTGAACGTCCGCACGGAGACGGAGTCCGAAGCGGGGACGTGGCCGATGCCGATACAGGCACCACACGTCGCCTCCGAGAAGTTGACGCCGGCGGCCATCATCTCGGCGGTCCAGCCCTGACGGGCGAGGATCTCCGAGGCTTGCTTCGATCCGGGCGCGACGATCATCTCGGTCTTCATGTCGACCTCGCGACCCTTCAGCATCTTCGCGGCCGGGAGGATGTCCTCGTAGCCGCCGTTCGTGCAGGAGCCGACCATAACCTGCTCGACGGATTCGCCGGCGACCTCGCGGACGGGGACGACCTTGTCGGGCATCGACGGCATCGCCACGAGCGGCTCGATCTCCGAGAGATCGATGACGATCTCGTCGGCGTACTCGGCGTCCTCGTCGGGCGAGAGCTCGACGTACTCGTCTTCGCGACCCTGCCGCGCGAGGTAGTCTCTCGTCTTCTCGTCGGTCGGGAAGATCGAGGAGGTCGCGCCGAGTTCCGTGCCCATATTGGTGATCGTCGTCCGCTCGGGGACCGAGAGCGTCTCGACGCCGGGGCCGGTGTACTCGAAGACCTTGCCGACGCCGCCCTTCACGGAGAGGCGTCGCAGCATCTCGAGGATGACGTCCTTCGCGGACGACCACTCGGGGAGTTCGCCTTCGAGTCGGACGTTGACGACTTCCGGCATCTCGACGTAGTACGCGCCGCCGCCCATCGCGACGGAGATGTCGAGGCCGCCCGCGCCGATCGCGAGCTGACCGAGACCGCCGGGCGTCGGCGTGTGCGAGTCCGAGCCGAGCAGCGTCTTGCCGGGCGCGGCGAAGTTCTCCTTGTGGACGTTGTGGCAGATGCCGTTGCCCGGGCGGGAGAAGTACGCGCCGTACGTGCCTGCGGCCGATCGGAGGAAGCGGTGGTCGTCGGTGTTCTTGAAGTCGAACTGGTACGTCTGGTGGTCGCAGTACTGCGCCGCCAGCTCGGTCTGAACTTCGTCGAGCTCAAGCGCCTCGAACTGGAGCCACACCATCGTTCCGGTCGTGTCCTGTGCGAGAACCTGGTCGATCTCGATCCCGATCTCTGCTCCGGGTTGGAGGTCGCCCTCGACGAGGTGATCGTCGAGAATCTGTTCCGTGAGCGTCTGTCCCATAACGTCCGTGAATCGGCCGTCTACGATTATAAATCCCGCGTGTTTGAGGTCGGAGATATGTCCCTTATACACATACAGTTTCCTAATTCGATACGAACAGACACCGACTCAGTCGTTCGGTTTTCGTTCGGCGACCGATGTCGCGTTCTGGACGGATTACCGAAGTGACTGAGACTGCGGTGTGAGAGCGGAAGGATTGCGAGAGCGAGGTGACTGTGAGAGCGGAAGGATTGCGAGAGCGAGGTGACTGTGAGGGCAACGCGACTGCGAGAGCGACACCACTTTGCACACGCACGCAAGCGTTCACGATATGTACCGCGCCGGTTCCTTTGTCGCAACGCGCGTCGCCCCAGTCGACGACGAGCAGGTACAGCCGAACGGCGTCGATCTCACGCTCGGCGACGTCCTCGAACAGGTCGAACCCGGACACGTCGGCGTCGATGGCAAGACCGTCGGCGCTCGGGAGTCGCTCGCTGCTGAAGAAGAGACGTTCAGCCTCGATCCGGGCGGATACATCCTCCAGTACGCCGAGACGATTTCGATTCCCGAGGGCCACATCGGCTTTCTCTACCCGCGATCGACCCTGATGCGTAACTCCTGTATGCTCAATACCGCCGTGTGGGACGCCGGGTACGAAGGCAAGGGGGAGGGGCTGCTGCAGGTCCATCACCCGATTCACCTCGAACGCGGCGCGCGCGTCGCCCAACTCGTTCTCGCCGAGGCGGGTCACGACGAGGTGTACGACGGCTCCTATCAGGGCGAACGGGTCGAACGCGGGGGCGACAGCTAGCGCCGCCGACATCAACAATCGACCGGGGTTACCCAAAGGCACATTTACGACCATCTCCAAGTTCGGCCAACTGATGTCCCGGAGTCCGTCCCTTCCAGACCGTCCGCGCTTGGACTTGGATCCAGAAATGTCCGACGCCGAGCGCTTATCGGCGATCCGCCAGCATTACGAGCGTCTCGTGAACGTCAATGACGAACTCGACGACCGACTCTCGGCGGCGACCGACCGACAGGAGGAACTGCGGGAGGAAGTCGAACAGCTGAAGCATCGCAACGAGACGCTGAAGACGTCCTCGCTGTACCTCGCGACCGTCGAGGAACTGACCGACGACGGGATCGTGATCAAACAGCACGGAAACAACCAAGAGGTGCTCACGGAGGCGTCTCCCCACCTCGACAGCGAACTGCAGGCGGGCGACCGCGTCGCGATCAACGACTCCTTCGCCATCCAGCAACTGCTCGACGACGAGACCGACTCGCGCGCGCAGGCCATGGAAATCGACGCGTCGCCGTCGATCACGTACGACGACATCGGCGGCATCGACGAGCAGGTGCGGGAGGTCCGCGAGGCTGTCGAGGACCCGCTCACGAGCCCAGAGATGTTCGAGAAAGTCGGGATTCAGCCGCCGTCGGGCGTGCTGCTCTACGGGCCGCCGGGAACCGGAAAGACGATGCTCGCGAAGGCCGTCGCGAACGAGACCGACGCGACGTTCATCAAGATGGCCGGCTCCGAGTTGGTCCGGAAGTTCATCGGCGAGGGCTCCCGCCTCGTCCGCGATCTGTTCAATCTCGCCGCCGAACGCGAACCCGCGGTCATCTTCATCGACGAGATCGACGCCGTCGCCTCGAAGCGCACCGACTCGAAGACCTCCGGCGACGCCGAGGTCCAGCGGACGATGATGCAACTCCTGTCCGAGATGGACGGCTTCGACGACCGCGGCGACGTCCGCATCATCGCGGCGACCAACCGCTTCGATATGCTCGACGAGGCGATCCTCCGCCCCGGTCGCTTCGACCGCCTCATCGAGGTACCGAAACCGAGCCGCGAGGGACGCGAACAGATTCTCCGGATCCACACGAGAGAGATGAACGTCGCCGACGACGTCGACTTCGCGGAGTTGGCGGCGGCGCTCGACGACTACTCCGGCGCGGAGATCGCCGCGTTGGCGACGGAAGCGGGGATGTTCGCCATCCGCGACGGCCGAACCAAGATCCACCGCCGCGACTTCGACGACGCCTACGACAAGATCGAGGACGCCGACGAGCAGCCGACGATCCCTGGGCCGACGACGTACCAGTACTGAGAGGGACTATGAGCGCCGATCCGCTGCTTCCCTCGTCACCCCGAACTACTGGCTCCGATCCGTAACCGCTTACGAACTACTGGCTCCGATCCGTAACCGCTTACGAACTACTGGCTCCGATCCGTAACCGCTTATTCTTCGGGGGACCGTTCTCTACTATGCACACGATTCGAGTCGTTCGCGGCGTGGGCGAGGCACCCACGAAGATGGCGTCTTACGACGCTGCTCTCGCCGACGCGAACGTTCACAACTACAATCTCGTTTCCGTCTCGTCGGTCATTCCCGCCGAGGCGACTGTCGAGGACGTCGACACCGCTCCCGACCTCGGACCGGCCGGAAACCGCCTCACGGTCGTCGAGGCACGGTCGACGACCGGCGGCGTCGGCACGGTCTCAGCGGGCCTCGGCTGGACGACCGGCCCGGGTCCGGGACTGTTCTACGAGGCCTCCGGAGAGGACCCCGAAGCCGTGCGTCGAAGTGTCGAGGTCGGCCTCGCCGCCGGCCGGGGGCTCCGCGAGTGGGACTTCGAGGATCAGAACGTCACCGTCACGACCGCGGACGGCGACGGCGAGGGCTACACGACCGCGGTGACGCTGGCGGTCTACGGCGAGAGCGAATCGATCCTCTGAGATCCGCGAAACGGTCTGTCGCGCCTGTTTTCGGTTGATTGACGTTTTTGATGTCGCCGACGGTTTTATACGGCGTGTCCCCCTATCTTCGGCGACATCACGAAATGAATGGAAACAACCCGTACGCGGGCGCTCCCGGTGTCGTTGACGCGGGCCGTCCCGAGGACGCCGAGCTCTCGGACGCACAGGTACGCAGGCTCCGTACTGCCGTCGCGGGCATCGTGTCTCGCACGGAGACGTACCTTCCCGAGGGGTACGCCGTCGGCTCGGAACTCTCCTTCGGTGCGAACGGTCCGCAAGCCACCGTCGCTGTCCGTCCCCCGGCCGGACACCCGGTCAGCGCGGGCTTTACCCCGGACGAGGAAGACCTCGAATCGGGACTCTCGGACGAGGACCGCGACGAAGTCGCCCGCGGGCTGGCCGCGAGCGCGGCGCTTCAAGTGATGAACACCGTCGGCGACGGGCTGACGCCGACTGCACGATAACGTCGCTGTCTCCGGCTGTTGACCGCTCGGTTTTTCAGACTCCTCAGATTGATCTGCCGCGCCTACCCGCGTTTCGTTTTGGACGCGGTGCGTCGATGAATAAGGCGTATCCGAGCAGCAGCGCCGAAACCGCTCCGCCGGCGCTCACGCCGATTTCGGTCGGGAGGCCGGTCGCGAGACCGCTACCGATCCCGAGGAAGAGTGGGATCGGCAGCACCGCGAGCAGTAGATCGTAGCGCGACACGGAAGCGAACTCGAACGTAGCTATCGACTCTGTGCGGCTCATAGCTCTTCAGCTCCATTTTATGGCACTCGCTAATTTCTTGTAAAACTTACTCCAGATACACTGAGGCGTTCGCTCGAAGGGCCTTCGACAGTTGCTCACAGCTACGCGAATAATATCAGTACGAGAAATCGCGTCGTCCGTGACTGGTCTCAACGAGGGTCGAGACGAACGAGAGAAGCGTCACTTCCCCCAGAAGGGGTCGCGCTTGCGGTGCTTGTCCAGATAGCTCGTCAGCGCTTCCAACTCGTCGGCAGGGATGTCGTCCGAAAGCTCCTGTTCGAGGATCTTCGCGTGCTTTTCGGGCAGCTCGATCCAGAGTTCGTCGCCCTCGTCGATCTGGCGGCCCACCGTCGGCCCGTCGATGGCGACGGAGACGCGCGTTCCGGCGCGGGCCTCCGAGACATCCTCGCCCTGCTCTTGGATCCCCGAGAGTTGGCCGATGCGGGTCGTCTCGTTGCCCTCCCACTTCACGACGTTCTGGTTGTTCTTCAGCGTTCCAGAGAGCACCTCGACGCCGACGACCGCCGGATCGGACTGCCGGAACACGTGATCCTCTAAGATGCGGAAGCGACACGGCCGAACGATCTTATCGAGGACCGTCTCCTGTTGGGCTCGCTCGATCTCCTCGATGTGCTCCTCGTACTCGTCGATCAACTGATAGATGACGTCGTCGTCGAATAACTTCACCTCGCTCTCGTCGAGTTCGCGCTCGGCGTTCGGCAGCACGTCGACGTTGAAGCCGAGGATTACGCGGTGTCTGTCCTCGTTGGCGGTCGAGGCGACGGCGATGTCCCGCGGGGCGATGTCGCCGACCTCGGCCCGAAGAATCGGCACCTCGGCCTCTCGGAGCGCGTTCGCCATCGCTTCGAGGCTCCCGAGCGTGTCGGCCTTGACGACGACGCCCTCCTCCTCGGTCGAGACTTGAATCTCGGCGAGTTCGGACTCGACCTCCTCGATCACTTCCTCGCGGTCGCGGTCGCGGACGACACGGATCGGCGCGCCTGCCATCGCGTCGTCGAGTTCCGGCGCGGCGATCTTGATCCCCGCCGCCGCGCGGACTTCGTCGACCTTGTCGAAGCGCTTTTCGACCCTGATTTCGGCGTTCGGTCTGGGCTGCAGGAGCGCTCGCACTTCGGTCACGATCGGGCCGTCGATTCCGCCGACGACGATCTGATCGTCCGGGCGGATGCTGCCGTCGTAGAGGACGACGTCGACGGTCGCGCCGAAGCCGCGCTCGTCTTTCACTTCGAGCACCGTCCCCGCGCCGGGGCCGGTGACGTTGATCGCCATCTGCTCTTTCATATACCGCTGGGAGAGCCCCATCAGGACGGCCAGGAGGTCCGGCACGCCCTCGCTCGTGATCGCCGAGAGCGGCACGACGCCGACGTTCTTCGTGAAATTCTGGACGCGCCAGTACAGATCCGCCGAAAAGCCCTCGTCGGAGAGGTCGCCGATGATCTCATAGAGGTTCTCGTCGAGTCGACTGCGGGCGTTCTCCGATTGCTTCTCGTAGCTCACTTGGATCGGCATTCCCTCTTGGGGGTTCCATCCCGGCGTCGTGTCGATCTTGTTCGCGGCGACGACGAACGGCGTGCCAGTCCGCTGGAGGATTTCGAGCGCCTCGATCGTCTGCGGCTGGAAGCCGTCGTTGACGTCGACGACGACGACGGCGATGTCCGCCAGCGCGCCCCCGCGAGAGCGCAGCGTGGTGAACGAGTGGTGTCCGGGGGTATCGATGAAAAGCAGACCGGGAAGGTCGAAGTCTGTCGGATCGACCAAGTCTCCGGCCATCTCCGAGACCGTCTCTAACGGGACCGCTGTCGCGCCGATGTGCTGGGTGATCGCCCCCGCCTCGCCTTCGCTCACGGCGGAGCCGCGGATCGTATCGAGCAGCGTCGTCTTGCCGTGATCGACGTGGCCCAGAACGGCGACGATCGGTGTCCGCAGCGCGTCCGGTTCGGCTGTCGAGGCGGCGTCGGCGTCGGTGTCAGACATAGAGAATCACCCCGGAGAAATTCCTTACCGTAAGACACTGCTGGACTGTAGTTAAGTCCATCGTCATCCACGGACGACGCCGATCGCGTGGGTCGTGATCGTGTGGCGATCTCCGGCTCTCCTGCTATCGTCACCGTCGCCTCGTATCCCTCGTATGTCGTCGTTTGGGATCACCGGAACATCGTCGCTTGGGATCACCGGAACATCGTCGCTTGTGATCACCGGAACATCGTCGTCCGCATCCGTCACGGCGGTCGGTCGTTTGCATTTGATTGCTCGTTTGCATTGGACTGCTCGGGTCCGGCGGTTCCATCGGACGCATTCGTCCCGCGTTCGTGACGATCGATCGGTTCGCCGGCCCGTGGCGTTTATGTAAGAGTACGCAGTAGCGTGGAGTATGCCAGACGAACTCGCTGAGGATCTCTCCGGGAAGGGCGTGATGGGGTCGAACGGTGCCCAACTCGGCGAGCTGTACAACGTCGAGATGAACCTCAAAACGGGCGCTATCGCCGATCTGCTCGTCGCCCCCTACGAGGACACGAACCCGAACCAGCTCGGATTCGAGACGGACACCGACGAGCACGAGCAAGTCATCCGCATTCCCGTTTCACACGTACAGGACGTCAGAGACTACATCGTCGTCCAACCGTAACTACATACAGGCACTGTCCGATGCAGATTCTCGATTCTTCGGCGTTCATCCACGAGTACCACACGACAGACGACATCGCGTCGATCCCGATGGTCCGCGAGGAACTGGAGGGAGAGGCGTCGTACCGCTACGACGCCGACGAGGGCTCCGGAATGCACGTTCACATTCCGGCCGCGGGCACCGTCGAGAAGATCCAGCGCGCGGCCCGCGAGACCGGCGACGCGGAGGCGCTCTCGGAGACCGACGTCCGGCTGTTGGCCGCGGCCTTCGAACTCGACGCGATCCTCGTCACCGACGACTACGCGATGCAGAACGTTGCCGACCACGTCGACATCGCGGTGAAGATCATCGCACAGGAGGGCATTTCCGAGAAGCGCGAGTGGACGTTCCAGTGTCAGGGTTGCG